>QWCO01000340.1_pt1 | contig 27393 bp, 19 predicted proteins | sample 1972611 | NCBI WGS metagenome assembly QWCO01 (sample SAMN09866706, study PRJNA288562) | Human oral metagenome isolate term1_saliva, whole genome shotgun sequencing... | reverse complement strand
CGGACCAACGCTAAATTGCAGGGCTAATCCCACCACAATAAGTCCGGCACCGAAGGCAAAGCCTTCTTTCATTTTCCAGAATTTATTGAACATAAGGAGCAAGAGAAAATAATCGTAGAAAATAGTTGTAGTAAAACCCAATCGGTCATTAGATCCTGAACAGATTTCATTAGATTGTTGAGCAGATTGTTTACCGTTGGTTCGAAAGCGTAGCGGGCTACGGCGAGAACGAACGAAAAACAAGATGCCAACAAGAAAATGAAAGATGACAGGAAGTTATCTTTTCAATTACGAACCGTACTATAACAGTCTAATAACCGATTGGGGTTATCTCTGTGCACAAAACCAACCTCTCCATTCACCATGGACACAGCCACGGCGGCACAGCAAAGCAGAGAAATGTTGAGAGTAAGCGCGGCGGCAGACGGAGAGGTCTGTCGCCGCGACATAAAGAGAGGTCTAATCGACTCAAACCGATAGCACGGAATTAGAGTTCAATGAGTTTGCCTTTTTGTTTTGCTGATTGCACCCATTTAGGCACAACAGTGTTAAGGAATTTGGCTTTGTCTGCTTGGAGTTTTTTGGCGTCCAGTCCGATATAAGCCCACGCCTTTTCCTTACTAGAGATATCAGGCATAGGCACATCTCCTGAGAAACCATGCTTAGCGAGCACCTTAGCAATGGCGATGCGTGCTTCCTGTGCATAACCAAGGCTCTGACCAAGGATGCGTGTCACTTCTTGTGGAGCGTGGAAAGATGCACCGTGGCTAGCTACGGCAAAGTCCCAACGCCATTGGCTCTTGCGGATGGCTTGGAGCGCAGCCTTCATCTCAGCTTCTGTGGCACCCTTGTCCCAAGCATATTTAGCTTCGATGTGCGCCTTTGCCAATTCTTTCTCTACACGATTGCGGACATCGTTGGCCATGCGCTGACGCTCATAGACGTTTTGACGCAATGTTTCAGCATCTTCGCGATGACAAGTTTGGCAAGTCTTGTCGATTTTTGCCAAAGGACTCACAATTTGGTGATCGGTGTATTTCACACTTATCTCGGGAGCATCCGTCTTGAATCTGATGGACAGACCAGCGGACTGACAAGCCAGTTGCCACACCTTATCTCGCACCTTTCCTTCTGCTCTATTCGGAAGGCGGTGATAGTTGCCCCCATCTTCATTCCATCCTTGATTTTGGAGGTAAGAAGGCGACGTGGAAGCTAAAGGATTACGCCAAACTGTTTGAGCAAAACTCATAGTAACCGTGACCAAAGACACGAAGACTATCGACAAGATTCTATTCATGATACGTTAGTTATTACCTCTTGCAGATTTCTGCTACTCTGACACTTCCAGAGTAGTGACACTTCTGCAAACTTAAACGAAATAATTTAGGTGACCAAATGATGGATATATTTTTCACTAGCCGACAGAGGTTTTCTCTCTGCTCATACAATCTAGAAATTATCTACCATGCTACACCACAATGGTTGGCGAACACTGCTGTAATTTCCGCAAGAATGTTTGCCCCACCGCAGAGAAAGATGTATCTTTGTGGCAAACAAAAAAAACATTGAAGAAGCTCCTATCTTTACCACCCAATGTGGTGGCACAATTTCATAACGTAAGCGGACGTTCCGCTGAAGAATACTTCTGTACCTCCGACCCTGTCGACCAAAAACTCGGCAGCGGCGGAGGCACTACTTGGTTGCTCGAAGCTGCGCATCAAGCGGAAGCCACTAAAGAAATGGATTTTTCCACTTGGCTCGGACAAGAAAAGCGCATTCTCCTCCATGCAGGAGGACAAAGTCGTCGCCTACCTGCCTATGCCTCGTGTGGCAAGGTGATGCTCCCTATCCCCGTGTTTCGATGGGCTCGTGGACAACGCATCGACCAAACGTTGCTCGACCTGCAGTTGCCCCTCTACGAACGCATCATGGAGGCGGCACCCGATTCGCTCCACACCTTAGTGGCGAGCGGTGACGTCTACACCCGTGCCACCCAACCGCTGCAAGACATTCCCGAAGCCGACGTGGTGTGCTATGGATTGTGGGTAGAACCCACGCAAGCCACGCATCATGGTGTCTTCATGATGCCGCAGACCAATCCCACGCATTTGGATTTCATGCTCCAGAAACCTAGTTTGGATCAACTCAATGCGCTTTCTGCCACCCACTTCGCCTTGATGGACATCGGCATCTGGCTTTTGTCAGACCGCGCTGTGGAATTGCTCCGCAAGCGTTCGGTAGATGCGCAGGGACAACGCGTCAACTACGATCTTTATGGTCAGATGGGTTGCGCTCTCGGTTTGCATCCTTCACAAGCAGATGCGGAGTTGGCGCAACTCTCCGTAGCTATTCTCCCCCTCCCCGGTGGAGAGTTCTACCACTTTGGCACCACCCCCGAGCTCATCGCTTCAACGACAGCTTTACAGAATGTGGTGAAAGACCAGCGCCTCATCCTACAGCGCGAAATCAAACGCCACCCTTCCATCTTCACCCAAAACGCCAGAGTGGAATACCACTTCGACAAGTTGCAAGAAAACATTTGGGTGGAAAATGCTCACCTTCCCACTTCTTGGCAACTAGAGCGCGACCACGTCATCACGGGAGTACCAGAAAATGATTGGTCACTTCATTTAACTGCTGGACAATGCGTAGACCTCGTTGCGGTGGGTGAGCGCGGATGGGCAATTCGTCCCTATGGTTTTGAAGACGCCTTCCGAGGTGCGATTGGACAAGAAACGACACACTATTTCGGTCGTCCCATGCCCGAATGGATGACAGCTCACGGACTCACCGCACAAGACCTCGGAGGAGCAGAAATCGACCTACAAGCAGCACAACTCTTCCCCGTTTGTGAAGATTTTGCTCTAGTAGCAGAGCTTCTCACGTGGATGTTAGCAGAACATCCTGCCCAAGATTTAGCAGAAACATTCCGCACCCTCCCTCGTCTCTCAGCCGATGACATTGCCGCTCGCGCCGATTTGTCAAGACAAGAGACACAGCGCTGTGCTTTTCGCCAAGAAAATCTAGCACTCCTAGCATTGCACCACGACCATAGTGTGTTCTATCAAGTCGATCTCGGCGACATGGCACAAAAGTTTGTCCAAAGCGAACTCACTCTTCCGCCAGTCCTCCCCGAAGATATCCCCTTGATGCCGCAAATCCGTGATGCCATGTTCCGCTCACGCTATCTCGATTTGCGTGGACAAGACGGCAGTGCACAAGAGCAACGCGCCTTCCATCTCCTCAGCGAAGGCCTCACTGCTTCGGCACTTCAGCACCGCCAGTTACCCCAACTCGCCGTGCACCACGACCAAATCGTATGGGCACGCAGCGCGGTGCGCATCGACGTAGCCGGAGGCTGGACAGACACACCACCCTTTTGCCTCAATTCAGGAGGCAACGTGGTGAATCTTGCCATTGAGCTCAATGGGCAGCCCCCTTTGCAGGTATATGTAAAGCCCTGCTCCGACTTAAAGATTGTGTGCCGCAGCATTGACCTCGGAGCCATGGAGGAAATCACTACCTACGAGGAACTCTCAGCATTCAACAAGGTGGGATCGCCTTTCTCCATCCCCAAAGCCGCTCTTGCGCTATGCGGATTCCTCCCTCGATTTGCCCAAGAGCGTCACGCCACCTTGCGAGAGGCGTTGGCTGCCTTTGGTTGTGGCATCGAAATCACCCTTCTCGCAGCTATTCCTGCCGGTTCGGGACTTGGCACAAGCAGCATACTTGCCGCCACCGTGCTGGGAGCACTCAGCGACTTCCTCACCACAGGTGGGGGGTGGCAAGACCAGTTTGGCGGTGTGTTGCATGGAGTGAAACTCCTGCAAACTCAGTCTGGTTTCGACCAAACTCCCATCGCGCGCTGGTTGCCCGACACGCTCTTCACCGCGCCCGAACATCGTGCTTGCCATTTGCTCTACTACACCGGACTCACCCGAACGGCGAAACACATCCTCACCGAGATTGTGCGTGGCATGTTCCTCAACAGCGCCGAACACCTACTCATTCTCAATGAGATGAAACAACATGCACTCGACATGTTCGACACCATTCAGCAAGGCAATTTAGCGGAATATGGCGCCCTAGTAGCGAAAACTTGGAGTCAAAACAAACGTCTTGATGCGGGTACCGAACCACCTGCAGTGGCAGCCCTCTGCCAGCAAGTGACCGACCTTTGCAGCGGCTATAAACTCCCGGGAGCAGGCGGTGGTGGCTATTTATATATGGTAGCTAAAGATCCCGATGCAGCCATCCGCATCAAGCAGTTGCTCACCGAGCACCCCTCCGCACCCTCTGCACGCTTTGTCGACATGACCCTCTCCAACCAAGGCTTGCAAATCAGCCGAAGTTAAGGAGTTGCGCATCCTCCCTGCGCCCTCTTGTAGCTACTGTCACCCCTGTAGCTTGCGACGTTCTTCGTCGTAGAGTTGCAAAGTAGTAGTGCGTTGGCATTGTGACGCAATATCATGCGACAACAGACCTTCGGCCGCAACAAAATCCCAGAGTGCCACCTCATCTGCCTTTGAGGATGCACTAACCCCCAGAAAATTAGCACATTTCCCACGCTTATTTTCTAAACATTCCCTAAATTATAACCTATTTGTGGCAAGTCTCTAGCATTTAGCACGCTTTTTGCTCCATTCCTAACGCAACGAGTAAGCCTAGCTACTCCCCTAGATTTGTCACTTAACATCAAACCTCAGAATATGACTAAAGATCTCATCGACATCATCATCGAAGCTATCCAAGATAAAAAAGGTCGCAACATCGTTGTGGCTGATTTGTCCTCTATCATCACCGCATCTACCGACGCTTTCGTGATTTGCACTGCCAACTCTCCTGCACAGATGGAGAGCATCGTGGACAACATCGAAAACTTGGCACGCACCAAACTTGGTGAACGTCCTGGTGGGGTAGCCGGTCGCGCTGGTGCACAATGGGTGGCCATGGACTTTGGCAACGTGATGGTACACGTATTCCTCCCCGAAGTGCGCGAATTCTACGACCTCGAGCACCTTTGGAGCGATGCTGCGCTCACCGAAATCGCAGATCTTGACTAGTTTTACTAGCTTACTCTGTTTTATACAATGAAGACTCCGCACGTTTGTTTGCCACACATACACACGTTCTGTTTGCCATATAATAAAATAGCGCAACAAGACAGAGAGTCTCACTAGCACAAAAACGATTTAGCACTTTCAGCTTATGTCGCAACTAAATCCCCAACAACCGCAGAAGCCCAAAATGCCGCGATTCAATCTCAACTGGCTCTATTTCATCATCATTGCAGCCTTGGGAATCATCCTCTGGCAAGGCAATTCGCACCCAGGAAGCGCCACCAAAGAGGTGAGCTATTCAGACATCAAAACCTACATTGCCAAAGGATACACCAACAAGGTAGTGGTCGACAAGACGGATGGTGTGGTGGAAATCACCATTCTCCCCGAAAAGGCACGCGAAGTCTTTGGACAAAGTGTGCAACAGCTCGGTAAGTCGCCCTCCGTAAGTTCGCAATATCCTTCCACAGACAAGGTAGAAGACTACCTCAACTCGGTCAACTTCAAGGGAAAAATCACGTATGAGCAAAATGATTCTTTCCTCCTCAAAATTCTCTCTAGCTTCCTCCCCCTCCTCATCCTCATTGGTTTTTGGTGGTTCATACTTCGCGGTGCTGGAGGAGGTAGAGGCGGTGGCATCTTCTCCGTCGGCAAGAGCAAAGCCAAAGAATATAACAAAGACAATGCCGTACAAGTACTCTTCAAAGACGTAGCCGGACAAGAAGGTGCCAAACAAGAAGTACAAGAGATTGTAGACTTCTTGAAAAATCCTGCCAAATACACCGAACTCGGTGGTAAAATCCCCAAGGGCGCCCTTCTCGTGGGCCCTCCCGGAACAGGTAAGACACTGTTGGCAAAAGCTGTAGCAGGAGAAGCTGGTGTTCCCTTCTTCTCTATGAGCGGTCGACGAACGCGAAAATACCCTCAACCAACTCCTCACCGAGATGGACGGTTTTGGCACCAACTCTGGAGTCATCATCCTTGCTGCCACCAACCGCGTCGACGTGTTGGACAAGGCACTCCTACGCGCAGGACGTTTCGACCGTCAAATCCACGTTGACCTCCCCGACTTGACCGAGCGTATTGCCATTTTTCATGTGCATCTTGCGCCCCTCAAGCTCCAACCCGGTCTTGACATCGAACTATTGGCGCGTCAAACCCCAGGTTTCTCTGGTGCCGACATTGCCAACGTCTGCAACGAAGCTGCCCTCATCGCAGCACGCCACGACCGCGAATCGGTGACCAAACAAGACTTCCTCGACGCAGTAGACCGCATCATTGGTGGTCTTGAAAAGCGCACCAAGGTGATGACACAAGAAGAAAAGCGCGCCATCGCCATTCACGAAGCAGGCCATGCTTCTGTATCGTGGCTCATCGAGCACGCCAATCCGCTCATCAAGGTTACCATTGTGCCTCGCGGACAGTCGCTTGGCGCTGCATGGTATCTCCCCGAAGAACGCAGCATCACCACCAAAGAACAGATGCTCGACGAAATCTGCGCCACCCTTGCCGGTCGTGCAGCCGAAGAAGTGTTCCTCGGACGCATCTCCAGCGGAGCACTCAACGACCTCGAACGCGTCACCCAACGTGCTTACGGCATGATTGCCTATCTTGGCATGGGCGAAGGCCTCCCTAACCTCTCCTACTATTCCAATCAGGAGCAGTTTACGAAGCCTTACTCCGAAGAGACCGCACGCCGCATTGACCACGAAGTGCAACAGCTCATCAACGTACAATACGAACGCGCTAAACAACTCCTCCGTGAAAATGCTTCGAAGCACAACGAACTCGCCGATTTGCTCTGCGAACACGAAGTGATTTTTGCAGCCGACGTGGAAAACATCTTTGGACCTCGTCCTTGGAAGAGCCGCGCCGATGTGATTCTCGAAGAGAGTCCTGAAGAAGCAGCCAAACTAGCTGTACTTACTTCCAGCGAAAAGGACACTGACGAAGAAAAGGTGGTAGACACCCCTCCAACACCTGCATCAACCGATGTCCCTGTGCACCCTTCCGATACAGAAGAGGCTTCTGAATCATTGCCCTACCAAGCTCCCACTACTCAAGAACAACAATGAAAAGTTTAGTCACTCGCACCATCACAGCCGTGTTTTTTGTTGCCGCCTTAGTAGGCTGCATGATTTGGAGCGAACTCTCCTTCACATTCTTCTTTGCTCTCGTAGCAGGTATGGGAGTTTGGGAGTTCTCCACCAACGTCAATCGTCACGCAGGAGCCTCTGTCAATGCTTTCATCAGCACAGCGGGAGCCATAGCTTTAGTGTTTGCTGTGAGCCAATGCAGTTCACGCACGCCCAACTATGCCTCTTTCCTCCCCTTCGTGGGCACACTGCTCTATCTCCTCATCAGCGAACTCTATCGACGTGAGAGCAATCCTTTGAAAAACTGGGGCTTCGCCTTTGCAGCTCAACTGTATATTGCGCTCCCCCTCTCTATGCTCTCTTTCCTTGCCTATCGCTACAATGCAGAGTTACAAGATGTGCGCTACGACTGGTTCCTCCCCCTCTCCATTTTCTTCTTCCTATGGAGCAGTGACAGTGGTGCCTACCTCGTAGGTTCGGCTTTGAGTCGATATTTCCCTGCCAAACTCTTCCTACGCATTTCTCCAGGAAAATCATGGGTCGGCAGCATTGGTGGTGGAGTGCTCACCCTCGTGGTGGCAGCCGTGTTATGGCATTTCCGTCCAGAATTGCTCAACCTCCCCCAATGGCTAGGTCTTGGTCTGGTGGTATGCGTGTTCGGCACATGGGGCGACTTGGTGGAAAGCCTCTTCAAGCGCCAACTTGGCATTAAAGATAGTGGACAACTTCTACCTGGTCACGGAGGCGTTCTCGATCGCTTCGACTCAGCATTACTTGCGATTCCCGCTGCAGTAATTTATCTCTCCTTCGTGGCGCCTTTATTGCAATAAGACATTCCGCACACTTGACTTTCAATCTCATAGCGACACCGCGCAACTCCTGCGTTGGTGTCGCTTTGTTGTGCAACATGCCAATTATCACAACCAATCGCACTCCGACACCGCGCCACAAGGCATTGTAGCGAGCGACTCACCCTCTTCCCACAAACAAGACAGACCAAAAGTTATTTATTCTCAAATTCCTAATCAGTGTAAATAAATGAGGTAAATTTTACACACTAACGATGATTTTCTTCTACCAATTCGCGACAAAACAACGTTCACACCCGATGATACTATCAACTAAATCGAGCAGCGAAAAAGTGATAATCACCAAGAAAATAGCAAATAATCTCATTTTTTGATACATACAGTTTGCAGTTTCAAGGAAATATAGTAACTTTGCAATTAAGATGATAAGTTGGTAAATAATTTTCTCGCCCAAAATCATCATCAACATTTCTCGATACAACAATCACAGCCCGAGAACTATGGAGACTTTCTTTCAATCACACGCTTATCTCGTAGAGCACACCAATTCGCCTATACGAAGAGGTCTGATGGACACCATCGACTGGAGCTATCGCCTCATCGGCATTCGTGGATCCCGTGGTGTAGGTCGCACCCAATTCTTGCTCACCTATGCTAAGGAGAACTTTGACCCTCGTTTGCGTCAATGCCTCTACGCCAACATGAACTCTTTCTACTTCCAAGGTAGAAAGTTGGTGGATTTTGCTGCCGAGTTCATCAAACTCGGCGGACAAGTGCTATTGATTGACCAAGCCTTCAAACTCCCCAATTGGCGCGAGCAGATTATCGAATGCTACAATCGCTTCCCTTATCTGCGCATCGTCTACTCCACCACTTCTGTGCGCGGAGGCGACAACGACCACACTGAGCTAAACACCTTGGCACAGCAGTATTGGCTGCATGGTTTCTCCTTTCGTGAATTCATCAATTTGCGCACGGGGGAGAACTTCCGCGCCTATACGCTCAAGGAACTCCTCGAAGACCACAAGTCTATCCTCAAGAGCATCTTACCCAAGGTGCGTCCTTGGGAATACTTCCAACAATATCTCCACCACGGATACTATCCTTTCTTCCTCGAAAGTAGTAACTTCACAGAGCAACTCCTGCGTGCGATGAACACGATGATCGAAATCGACATCCTCTTCATCAAGCAAATCGAACTCAAATATCTCGAGCGCATCAAGAAATTGCTCTATCTCCTTGCTGTGAGCGACACCACGGCTCCCAACGTGAGCCGTCTTGCCGAAGAAATCGGTACTTCGCGCGCCACGGTGATGAACTATTTGAAGTATCTCGAAGAAGCCCGTTTGGTCAACCTCATCTACAAAGAAGACGAGAGTTTCCCCAAGAAGCCTGCCTCCGTGCTCCTCCACAATCCCAACTTGCTCTATTCCATCTATTCCCCACAGATTACAGAGCAAACCATCATGGAGACTTTCTTTGTCAACTCCTTGTGGCGTCACCACACGGTCAACAAAGGAAAGCGCGACAGCATCTACCGTATCAACCACAACACGGACATTCAAGTGTGCGACCGCAGCAAGCGCGTAAAAAGCGACCCCAACATCGTTTTGGCACGCTACAACACCGAAGTGGGACGCGGTGACAACGAAATTCCACTCTGGCTTTTCGGCTTCCTCTACTAATCTCAAGCCCCAAGTGCTCATGAGGAGCAGGGTATGCCCTGCAGCTCATCTCCCTTAATTCCCTACACTCACAACGTATACTCTCCTCCATGGGCAGTGCGCTGCGAGTGTAGGGCTTTTTTGTACCTCCTCCCATCCTCCCTCACCCCCACTGAGGAAGAAATCAAAGACTAGATGAAACAATAACACTTCATTCCACCCAACGACAACCACAAGCTATGCCAACACACACCTTGACTTGCAAGGCAACCCCATCTATATAGGGATAGATGAGAGGCAAAAGTGAGAAAAAATCGCAAGAAAGTGACATTTTTCGCAGAAGAACCACCCATTTTAGCATATCCACATTGCAAATATACAGCATTACAAACTTCATCTTACACCGCGCGCCCAACTCCGATACGCTAATCTGCTTTGCCACATGAGAGGAAAAACTACGAAATGTTGATGTCCCACACATCGTCTTGGAAAACATCGTCAAAATCTCCACTCCTCGCGCGTAGGCGCGCGCACCCTACAGCAATTTTGCACTTTTTGCTTTCACAACCTTCACACACATACCGATTGATCGCCCCTTTACTCATTTATTTTCAAAGATTTATGGGATAAAACATCGGAGATTTTTCGAAAAAAGTCCAACGTTTTTGTACAAACGTAGGAGATTCTCTCAAAAACGTCGGAGTTTTTCCCAAACACAGCGCGAAAGCGCACTCTCCAGTGCGTAAATGTTCATTTAAGGGCAATTAGCAGTGCAAATGGCAACTTTCAATCCTATTTTCCACGTTTTTCCTCCCATTTTGGGCACATCGCAGCAAAAATGCAAATAGACTTTAAACGGAATAGTCTCAAATCACTTATTCACAGGGTATTAAAAGGGAAAGTGTGAAGGTTGTGAAAGCAAAAGGTATAATTTTGCAGGGCGCGTGCACGCGCGTACGCGCGAGAAGGCCCAAATACAGACTTGTTAACACAACTCAAACAAGTGATTTTTCCCTCCGAGCATAATAACCGTCGAAATTCAAGTTCAGGACGACGGAGATAAACAAAGTCATGTCCGACAATCGTCCATATAAAATGAAAAAAGCAGAAAAGACTGTCACAAAGCTGCATTAAAATTCAAACTTTTATCCGAAGAACAGGAAAAGTAGACAGAAAAAACTGCAATCACTCACCCACGATATTGCAAAGCGCAAAGTGCAACCTAGAGAAACAAATTATAAAACGCTGATTCTATTGGGCAAACCAACATCTTTTACTACCTCTAAGTCGAGAAAACTCGAAACAAAGTGGTAACTTTGGCTGCAATACATTTTATATTTATTCAAACGGCACATTGAGAGACAGCATTTCCCTCCAAGTTGTTAAAAGCACGGAGGAGTAACTCACTGCGCCAAATTCGTTATTTACTCACATTTTCTATGAAGAAAAGGCTCACATTGATGCTCTTCGGTCTGTTCCTTTGCATAGGGGCTGTGCTTGCACAAACACCCGTTTCGGGTGTTGTCATCGCAGCATCAGACAACCAACCCCTCTTTGGCGCGCGTGTCTCAGCCGATGGCGGACGCAGCTTCACTGCCACTGACGAAGACGGTAAGTTCTCGCTTACCATCAAGGGAAAAAATCTCAATGTCACCGTAAGCTATCTTGGCATGCAGTCGCAAACGCTCAAAGGCGCAACCGACATGAAAATCACCCTCAAAGACGCTCAGTCCTTGGGTGAAGTAGTGGTGACAGGTCTCACCAAGACCGACCGCCGAATGTTCACGGGTGCTGCAGACAAAGTGGACGCAGCGGCAGCCCGATTGAGCGGTGTGGCAGATGTGAGTCGCTCACTCGAAGGCCGCGCAGCTGGTGTTTCGGTGCAAAACGTGAGTGGTACTTTTGGTGCTGCCCCCAAAATCCGTGTGCGCGGTGCCACCTCCATCTTTGGTGCTTCTAAACCCCTCTGGGTGGTCGATGGCGTGATCATGGAAGATGTGGCGAATGTGGATGCCGACAACTTGGCTTCGGGTAACCCCGAAACCTTGATCAGCTCTGCCATCGCAGGCCTCAACGCCGATGACATCGAGAGTTTCCAAATCTTGAAAGACGGTAGCGCAACCTCCATCTATGGTGCACGCGCCATGTCGGGTGTCATTGTAGTGACCACCAAAAAGGGTAAGCAAGGACAATCGCACGTGAACTACACGGGCGAATTTACCACACGCCTCATCCCTTCTTATAGCAACTTCGACATTCTCAACTCACAAGACCAAATGAGCATCTATCGCGAGATTCACGACCGCGGCTGGCTCAACTTCTCCGAAGTGCTCAATGGTAGCGACTACGGAGTGTATGGTCACATGTATGAGTTGATCAATACTTTCAACCCTAAGACCGGTCAATTTGCACTTGCCAACACGAAAGAAGCACGCGATGCTTACTTGCATCAGGCAGAAATTCGCAACACCAACTGGTTTAAGCACCTCTTCTCCAATGCCATCATGCAAAATCACTCTGTGAGCTTGAGCGGTGGTACGGAAAAGTCGAACTACTACGCCTCAATGAGTGCCATGCTCGATCCAGGTTGGTACAAACAAAGTGAGGTGAATCGCTACACAGCGAACTTCAACGTGTCACAACAGTTGCTCGAAAACCTTTCGTTCAACGTGATTGGTGGTGCTTCTTATCGTAAACAACGCGCTCCTGGCACACTCGGTCAGGACGTTGACATGGTGGATGGTGAAGTGAAACGTGACTTCGACATCAACCCTTACTCTTATGCCCTCAACACCTCGCGCGTGCTCGATCCCCACACTTACTATGTGGCGAACTATGCGCCTTTCAATATCTTCAATGAATTGGACAACAACTACATCGACCTCAATGTGCTCGATGCAAAGTTCCAATTTGAACTGAAGTATAAGCCTATCAAGGGTCTCGAACTTGCTGCCCTCGGTGCGTTCAAATATGCAGCCACCTCTCAAGAGCACAAGATTACGGAGAACTCCAACCAGGCCTTGACCTATCGCGCGATGCCCAACTCCATCATCCGCAATAGCAACCGCTATCTCTATCGTGATCCTGACAATCCCTACGATCTTCCTATGACCGTATTGCCCATCGGTGGTGTTTATCACAAGAACGAAAACCGCATGAGCAACTACGACATCCGCACAACAGCTACTTACACACGCACTTTTGCTCAAAAACACACCGTCAATCTCTTTGGTGGTGCTGAATTGACCGACCTCCAACGCACCCGCAGCGGATTTGAAGGTTGGGGTATGCAATACAATTCTGGAGAAGTGCCCTTCTACATCTACCAATACCTGAAGAAAGGCATCGAAGACAGCAAGAGCTACTACTCTCTCCTCAACACCAACTGGCGTTCAGTGGCATTCTACACCAACATGAGCTACTCTTACCGTGGTCGCTACGTCTTCAACGGTACGTATCGCTATGAAGGTTCTAACCAAATGGGCCGCAACAGCAACGCACGCTGGATGTCTACTTGGAACCTCTCTGGTGCTTGGAACCTCCACGAAGAAGATTTCTTCTATCGCCTTCGTCCCCTCTCTCGCCTCACGCTCCGTGCGTCATACAGCTTGACGGGTACTCCTCCCGATCCTTCTTACAGCAGTTCTACCACCGTGTTCCGCGCTGGCAACCCCTTCCGCATTTATGGTGAAGACAGAGAACCCGTCATCGGCATTTCACAAGTGGGTAACGCCACTTTGACTTACGAAAAGAAGAACGAGTTTAACTTTGGTTTCGACGCTGGTCTGTGGCAAAACCGCATCGGCATCTCCTTCGACGTTTACACTCGTAACAACTTCGACGAAATGGGCATCATGGTGACCCAAGGTCTTGGCGGAGAAGTGGAACGCGCTGCCAACGTAGCCGAAATGCGCTCGAATGGTATGGAGCTCAGCATTTCTTCTACCAACATCAAAAAGAAGGATTTCTCTTGGACCACAAGCTTCGTTTATTCTTACACGAACACCGAAATCACCAAGCTCTTCAACAGTGGTAATGTGATTTCACTCGTGAGTGGTACTGGTTTCCCCAAGCGTGGCTATCCTGCTCGTGCACTCTTCAGCATCCCCTTCGTGGGCATCAACGACGAAGGTGTGCCCATGGTGATCAACGAAAAGGGACAAGTGACCACCGACGATATCAACTTCCAAGAGCGCACCAACACGGACTTCTTGAAGTATGAAGGTCCTACTGATCCTAAGTTCACCGGATCTTTGGGCAATATTTTCTCTTACAAGAATTTCCACCTCAACCTCTTCCTCACCTACTCTTTCGGCAATGTCGTGCGTCTCGATCCTAAGTTCCGTGCTCGCTACAACGACTTGGCGTCCATGACCCACACCTTCCTCAATCGTTGGGTGAAGACCGGTGACGAAAAGCAGACCAACGTGCCTGGTTTCTTGAGCTATCGCCAATATACCACACACACCACGTTGCGCTATGCCTACAATGCTTACAACTACAGCACAGCTCGCATAGCAAAGGGCGATTTCGTACGTCTTAAAGAAGTGTCACTCACCTACGACCTCCCTGCACAACTGCTCAAGGGCAAAGCCGTGCGCAACATCTCGGTGAAACTCCAGGCTACCAACCTCTTCTTGCTCTATGCCGACAAGAAGCTCAACGGACAAGATCCTGAATTCTTCAATGCTGGTGGCGTATCTTCACCGCTCCCCAAGCAGTTCACCCTCACCCTCAAAGTTGGTCTCTAATTTCTACTTAGTAGAGCTATAATCGCTACTTCCAATGAAGAAGATTAAACTCAGCATATTTCTCCTTGCAGCAGTCAGTCTGATGACTGCGTGCAACGACTTCCTCAACAAGTATCCCGACAATCGCATGGAGTTGCGCACTCCATCTGATGTGAGCAAGCTCGTGGCCTCAGCCTATCCCGATGCTTATCCTGCTTACTTGCTCGAGATGTATTCGGACAATACCGATGAGCAAGTCCACGAAACATGGTCGTCACTCGATCGTTTCCAAGACCAAGCCTACGCTTGGGCAGACATCACTGAAACTGGGGTGCCCGATGTGCCCCAAAAACTCTGGAACGCGAGCTACACCGCTATTGCGACTGCCAATGCCGCTATTGAGTTCATCGAGAAGCAATCGAACCAAGATGCTTACGAAGGACAACTCGGCGAAGCTAAGATTTGCCGCGCTTATGCCATGTTCCAACTTGCCAATGTGTTCTGCCGTGCTTACAACCCTAACACCGCAGACAAGGAATTGGGACTTCCCTATCCTTACACCGTAGAGAATGACCCTCGCACCAAGTACCAACGTGGCACCTTGGCACAACTCTACAGCAACATCGAGAAGGATTTGACCGAAGGTTTGGCTTTGATCGCCAACAACAACTACGCTCAACCTAAATTCCACTTCACCCCTGCAGCTGCCAACGCTTTTGCAGCGCGCTTCTACCTCTATGCTCGCCAATATGAAAAGGCGATTGCTCACGCTGACGCAGTGTTGGGCGCTGATGCCACAGGTATGCTCCGCGACTGGGAGCAATGGCGCAAGTTGGGTGCCAACGACCAAGTGCAGCCCAACGATTACATCAAGAGCAACAAAAACACCAACCTGCTTTTGCTCACGGGCATGAGCATGTGGGGCTATGTTTCTCGTCCTGTAGGCATCGGTAGCAAATACGCTCATGGCAAACTCCTCTCTTCTTCTGAGACCCTCGAATCAAGAGGTCCTTGGGGAGAAGGTGGCACTGTCTTGAACTACATGGTGACTAGCGGAAGCAATGTGTCTAAAGTGGCTTTGGGCAAAATTCCCTTGAAGCTCGACCAATACGACCCACAAGCTAAGACCGGTGTGCCTTATGCAGAATTCTCAGCTTTCAATGCCGACGAAACCCTCCTCGTTCGCGCAGAAGCTAAGGCCATGTTGGGACGCTATGATGCAGCCGTGGCAGACCTCAACGCCTTGCTCAAGGTGTTCATCCGCAGCGAAGCGAAGTCTACCGAAGCCACTCGCACCCTCACCCTCAGCGGCATCCAGTCTTTCTACAATGCTTTGCGCTACTACACTCCTTCACAACCTACCGTGAAGAAGCAGCTACACACGGATTTCACCATCGAAGCCACAACGCAAGAACCGCTCTTGCAGTGCATCCTCCACCTCCGTCGTTTGATCACCATCCACGAAGGTCTCCGCATGCAAGACGTGAAGCGCTATGGCATGACTATCTATCGCCGCCGCGTGAGTGTTGAAAATCGCGTCATCGAAGTGACCGACAGCATGAAGGTCAACGATCCACGCCAGGCAATTCAGTTGCCCCAAGACGTCATCACCGCTGGTTTGCAAGCTAATCCACGCTGATCTATTCACCCTTCAACGACATCCACATGAAACTCTCCTATATTTACAGTAGTCTATTGGTGGCAGTACTCATTGGTGGCAGTTACACCGTGGCAGCTTGTTCCGATGACACTCCCAAAGGGAAGTCCATCTTCCCCAACACCGCAGTAGAGCGCAATGCTTTCGACAAGTGGTTGGTGCAAAACTACGCCAATCCCTATAACATCGAATATACTTATCGATTGCGCGACATCGACACGGAGACCAACTACAACGTGACTCCTGCCGATAGCGCCAAAGCTACGAAGCTCGCCATCATCTTCAAATATCTCTGGCTCGATGCTTATGCAGAAGTGGCAGGAGCTGACTTTGTCAAAGCCAACGCTCCCCGCTCCATCATCGCCATCGGTTCACCAGGTATCAACGCACAAGGTCTGCAAACTGCAGCAAGTGCGGAAGGTGGTTACACCGTGCGCGTCTATCGTGTGAATGACTTGGATCAAACCATCTTGGCAGATCAAGACCAACTCACCGAATACTACTTCCACACCATTCACCACGAGTTTACCCACATCCTCAACCAAAAGAAGCCTTATCCTGTGGCATACGACCAAATCAGCAAGGCGGACTATTTGGGCTCGGAATGGATTCGCAAAAATGAAATAGATGCGTTGCGCGCTGGCTTCATCAGCCCTTACTCCATGGAGAATGGAGGCGAAGACATCGCTGAATTGCAGTCTTATTACATCACCACCACTCCTCAGAAGTGGGAAGAAAAGCTCAATAAGGCAGGCAAGGCAGGACGCACCACCATCGAAAATAAACTCGAAATCCTCCGCAGTTATCTCAAAAACTCTTGGAACATCGATCTCGATCAACTTCGTGATGCCGTGTTGCGCCGCACGCACCAAGTGCCAACTCTCGATTTGAACCACCTCAACTAATTTGCCACATGCGAAAATATCTCTCTTCTCTGCTTTTGCTTTGTGCTACGCTCACGTGGCAATCGTGCTTACACGAAAACACCACGGTCTTTGAGCAGCCCGCACTCGAACGCCTTGAGGCAGCCGCTCAGCAGACTCAGCAAATTCTCGAATCTTCTCCCAATGGTTGGTTGCTGCGCTACTATGCAGGTCAAAGCTACAGTGGTCCTGCCTACAGCGTGCTCATGAAGTTTGACAATGGCAAAGCCACCGTAGTCAGCGACTACGACCAAGATAAGACCACCACTGCCCCTTACTCTATCGCCAAAGACCAAGGCGTTGTCCTGTCTTTCGACAGCTACAACGAAGCGATGCACATCTTCGCTCGCGTTTGGGAAGGTAGCGGTGCGCGCGGCATCGAGGGTGACTACGAGTTCTTGGTGCTTTCTACCTCCAACGACACCATTCGTTTACGCGGTAAGAAGTGGAAGAACGACATGGAGCTCATCCGTATGCCCGAGAAAACGAATTGGACTTCTTATCTCACCAGTATCTACAACCTCAAGGAGCAGCTCACCACTCAATTCTTCGCCCTCCAACTGGGCAAAGACACTTTGACACAAGCTACGCTCAATCCGCTGCTTCACCGTCTGTCGTTCACCGTCGACAACTACACCTATGACGCACCTTTCACTTTTGCTCCCAACAGCATTGATCTCCTGCGCCCCATCACCTTGAATGGCAAGACCTACTCTTCGTTCACTTGGCAAAAGGATACACAGTCTTTCGTCAATGGCGAACTTAGCCTAGGTTTGATCATCCCCAAGAGCTATCGCAAGCGCGATGAATGGATTGGCGACTGGCGCCTCAACTGTAACGCCTTCAGCTTGAGCAAAGCGGTCAATACTCGTCGTTACCCTGTAGTGCTCCACATCCTCAAGTATAGCGAGCGCCAGCCCGACTTGTTCGAAGCCAACCTCTCCTTCAATGGTCAGACTTATGGTCCGCTCAACTTGATTTACGATCCCGCAGTAGGTACGATTAAGTTCCCCGGAGGACAGATTCTCGCCGATAAATCCGGCACTTATCCTGGTGGTATCCTCCTCACCCCTGGTATTGTCAAGACCGGAACGCTGGTGCAAGAACCCGAAATCGGAGTAACACTCAAGTGGAATCCAGAACAAAACAAAGCTGATGTGGAATATGACGAAACCACACTAGGCACTCTAGACGCCTTCATGGGTATTGGTATCAACTACCAACAAGAACCAATGTTGGACGAAAAGGGTAATCCTGTGGTGCCCATCCTCATCGCTAATATCCGCGATGCTTCGCCTGTCAAACGCTAATCTGCTGGCGACGCTCACCCATCGCTTTCATCCACATGAGTAGTCTCCACTACTCTCCATACAAAACTTCGACATGAAACATATAAAGCTCTTCCTCTCGTGTTTTGCCCTGCTCGGACTCGCAGTGGGATGCTCCTCAGACGAGAATCTAGACACTCCTGCTCCTGCGGTGGAGGTGCTCAAAGCTGAGACCTTCTTCCCTGTGCTCGGAGGAGAAAAACAAGTCGTTGTGGCTAAATCGCCTGCTAAGGCTTATGCCCTTAACGACTGGCTCAAGGTGACCACGGAAGACAAGGTCATCAAGCTCAGCACTTCCTTCAACAGCACACCGCTCTCTCGCAACACGCTGTTGGTGCTCAAAAATCAACAAGGGGATTCTACCAACATCAACATCATGCAAGAGGGCGTGAACTTCGGACTTCCTCAAGAAGCTGCCTACTATGGTGGTGACGAATCCTACAAAACCAACATCGCCGTGACCTCTAATGTAGATGTAACCTACACTTCTACTGCCGACTGGCTCACAGTAGTGCACGAGGGTAATCAACTTAAGGTGCAAGCTACTGCCAACAAGACGCATCGTCCTCGCACTGCCTACATCAAGGCGGAAGCCCTGGGATTGAAAGATTCTATCGTGTTTGTGCAAGCCTCTCTCTCTGACGTAGCAGGCAAGTACACCCAACACTCGCTCCATTTGAAAGACAGCCTCATGGTCGACACCACTCACCAAGTGGAAATCGTGCCCATCTCTGCCACGAGAGCTAATTTTATCATCAACAACATCTACAAATGGGAGATTGAGTTTACTCCTGGTAAGGGCTTCACGATGTCTAATGGTAAGATTGTGCGCGAAGAGAAAGACCCCAAGACGGGAGCTACGCTCTACGTTCAGAGCATGCTTGCTGTAGACAGCTACAACGATAAGTCGCAAACCTACATCATGGGTACGCGAGACTTGCTCGACCTGCGCATTGGTGCAGACGGAAAATTGGAGTTCAAGCAGCACGAAAAGTTGGACGACACCCGCAACTGGGCTTCTTATCTTTTCGCACGCTTCAACACGAAGACGCCCGACCGCGGTTCATTTAGCGGCATCGTCACCGAGTTTATCAAGCCTCGTTTGGTGCGCAAGTAAGCGCCATACAGACTTCATCTTAGGATTCTCCGACATCATCGTTGGAGAATCCTTTTTACTTCAGTGTCCCATCCTCGACAAGACTTTGGGACTTGATTTTTCCATTGGAGGTTGGGCGTATTTTCCGCCTGCAACTAACTACATTTCGCATCTATCCATCCATAGGATTTCCGAGAAAGCACACTTTTCAGGAGATCAAAACGGACTTTCCCACGCCCTCTCTGCTGAGAGATAAATGTTCCTACTTAATTTCTAGGGACAATCCTATTCCTATTGCCTGAGAAATGCGTAACTTTGTAGCAAATATCCTTGACAATGAATAATAAGACTTTCAATAGAACTCTCGTCACTGCCGCCCTACCCTATGCCAACGGCGGTGTACACATCGGTCACTTGGCTGGTGTTTACGTTCCTTCCGACATCTATGTGCGCTATCTCCGTTTGCGCAAGCAAGAAGTGCTCTTTGTCTGTGGTTCTGACGAACATGGTGTGCCCGTGACCATCCGTGCACGCAAAGAAGGCTGCACCGTGCAGGAGGTAGTCGATCGCTATCACCAACTTATCAAACAGTCCTTTGAAGACTTCGGCATCTCATTCGACATCTACTCTCGCACCACGAGCGACACCCACAAGAAAGTGGCTTCCGACTTTTTCCGCAAGCTCTATGATAAGGGTGAGTTTTTGGAACGCGAATCAGAACAATACTACGACGAAGAAGCCAAAACCTTCCTCGCCGACCGCTACATCACGGGCGAATGCCCTCACTGCCACAATCCTCATGCCTATGGCGACCAGTGCGAAAAGTGTGGTAAAGACCTCTCTCCCACCGAACTCATCAACCCTGAATCAAAGGTTTCTGGTTCTAAACCCGTTTTGCGCAAGACCAAACACTGGTACCTCCCCCTCGACAAACACCAAGAGTGGCTCGGGCCTTGGATTGCGAGTCATCCCGAATGGCGTCCCAACGTGAGCGGACAATGCAAAAGTTGGCTCGACATGGGTTTGCAGCCTCGTGCCGTGAGCCGCGACCTCGATTGGGGTATTCCCGTTCCCGTGGAAGGTGCAGAAGGAAAAGTGCTCTATGTATGGTTTGATGCCCCCATCGGCTACATCTCCAACACCAAAGAACTCCTCCCCGACACTTGGGAAAAATGGTGGAAATCGGAAGACACTCGCCTCCTTCACTTCATCGGTAAGGACAACATCGTGTTCCACTGCATCGTATTCCCTGCAATGCTCAAGGCGGAAGGCTCATTCATCCTTCCCGACAACGTGCCTTCCAATGAGTTTCTTAATTTGGAGGACGACAAGATTTCCACTTCTCGCAACTGGGCGGTGTGGTTGCACGAATATCTCCAAGATTTCCCTGGCAAACAAGACGTGTTGCGCTATGTGCTCACAGCAAATGCTCCTGAAACCAAGGACAACAATTTCACGTGGGCAGATTTCCAAGCGCGCAACAACAACGAACTCGTGGCGGTCTATGGCAACTTCGTGAATCGTGCGCTCCAACTCACGCAGAAGTACTACGAAGGTGTCGTACCTAGCTGCGGTGAACTCACAGAGAGCGACCTTGCTACCATCGAAGAATTCCGCGGTGTGAAAGCTGAAGTGGAACGTCTGCTCGACACTTTCCGCTTCCGCGATGCACAAAAGGAGGCGATGAACTTGGCGCGCATTGGCAACAAATATCTTGCTGATGCCGAACCTTGGAAGGTCATCAAAACTGACCCCGAACGCGTGAAGACAATCCTCTACGTGTCGTTGCAACTTGTGGCAAATCTCGCCATTGCTTTCGAACCTTTCCTCCCCAATAGTTCTGCAAAACTCCGCGAGATGCTCGCTAATCCCGAACTCACTTGGGAACAACTCGGACAAACCGACTTGCTCGCTGCGGGCACTGTGCTCCCCAAACCGGAACTTCTCTTTGAAAAAATCGAAGACGAAACCATCCAAGCGCAACTCGACAAACTGGCTGCCATCAAAAAGCAAAATGAGCAAGATAATTATCGCGCTAACGACATCAAACCCACGATTGCTTTTGAAGACTTTGAAAAGTTGGACATCCGTGTCGGCACTGTCACCTCGTGCGAGCGCGTGCCCAAGATGAAGAAGCTCCTCCGCTTTGACATCGCAGACGGACTCGAAAATCGCGTCATCGTTTCTGGTATCGCGCAACACTACGAACCCGAGGAATTGGTGGGCAAACAAGTTTGCTTCATTGCCAACCTCGCACCTCGCACCTTCAAAAATGGACTCACCAGTGAGGGTATGATTCTCTCAGCACTCAATGCCGATGGCACTCTTGCAGTGATTTGTCCAGAGAAAAACGTACTCCCAGGTTCAGAAGTTGGCTAATCTGCATAGTTCTTATAACGCAGATAAAGCATTATTCTACAGATGTTTACGATACATCTATAGTTTTTCTCTATACCTCGATAAATCCCATCTGTTTGTTGGCTAAATTATAGTCCGTACTTTTGCATTGTCAAAAAGCAACACTCCGACCTCTTGGAGCGACTTAGCGACATCGGCCATTAGCCAACACAGACATAACTAACTATTTCTAAGGCATAAGCTCAGTTGTCCGAGATCAACACTCGACCACTGAGACTGCCTCTAAGAAATCTCGATTAAAACGAACAAAAACAAATACAATATGCAACCCATTATCAACGCACAAGCACCCGAATTCAAGGTAGAAGCCTTCCACAATGGCGAGTTTAAGACCATTAGCAGCGCAGATCTCGCTGGCAAGTGGAACATTTTCTTCTTCTATCCCGCAGACTTTACCTTCGTTTGCCCCACAGAGCTCGTTGACCTCGCTGAACAATACAGCAAGCTCCAAGAGTTGGGCGTTGAAGTATACTCAGTAAGCACTGACACTCACTTCACCCACAAGGCTTGGCACGACGCTTCTGACAGCATCAAGAAGATTAAGTATCCCATGCTCGCTGACCACACTGGCGTGATTTCTCGCGGTTTTGGTGTTCTCAACGAAGAAGATGGTTTGGCATACCGTGGTACCTTCTTGGTAAATCCCGAAGGTTTGATCAAGGTTGCTGAAATCCAAGACAACAGCATTGGTCGTAACGCAGAAGAACTCGTTCGCAAGGTAGAAGCAGCGCTCTACGTGGCTAGCCACGATGGCGAAGTTTGCCCTGCGAAGTGGAAGAAAGATGCTGAGACTCTCAAACCCAGCATCGACCTTGTAGGCAAAATCTAATATATAGAGATACATACGTTAATAGGTTTTCATTGATGGGTGTGGCATTGTTCAGGGCTTGAACTTTTTGGATGCCACACCCTTTTTCTATTTTCACCTACACATCTACCTTACACACCAGATATTATGATCGAACAAAGCCTTCTCCAGCAGGTCAAACAAGTGTTTGCCGCATTGGAATCTCAATATACCCTTCGTCTCGAAGCTGATTCTTCTCACGAGAGCTATGACGAGTTTAAGCAATTTCTCACCGATTTCGCTTCTACCTCCGATCATCTCACCCTCGAAGTTGTAGAAACTCCCGGCGCCCTCCGCATGGTGCTTGCCAAAGATGGAAAGGACACTGGCATCGTTTTCCGTTGCATCCCTGGTGGACACGAATTCACCTCTCTCCTCCTCGCGGTGTACAACGCTGACGGCAAAGGAAAGACGCTCCCCGACGAAGCCATTGCCCGTCGCATCAAAGCCCTCAAAGGTCCTATTCACCTCACTACCTACGTTTCTCTCTCTTGCACCAACTGCCCAGACGTAGTGCAAGCCCTCAATGTCATGGCTTTGCTCCACGACAACTTCACCCACGAAATTGTGGATGGTGCACTCTTCCAGGCTGAAGCTGACGCCCTCCACTTGCAAGGCGTACCAGCTGTGATGCACGAAGGCAAACTGGTGCATGGTGGTCGTGGCGAAATGGCGGGTCTCTTGGACGAACTCGAAGAAAAATTTGGCACTGAAACAGCAAATCTTGAAGCTATCCGTCGCAACTATGACGTGCTCGTAGTGGGTGGTGGCCCTGCCGGTAGTGCTGCCGCCATTTATTCCGCGCGCAAGGGATTGAATGTGGCGATCGTAGCAGAACGCATCGGTGGACAAGTCAAAGACACCGTAGGCATCGAGAATCTTATCTCTGTGCCTCAGACCACGGGTGCTGAACTTGCTGCGAATCTCGGCAAGCACATTGGTGCATACCCCATTGATGTCTTTGAGAATCGCAAGATCGAAAGCGCATCCTTGCAAAACAGCACCAAAGAAATCAGCGTAAAAGGTGGTGAAGTGTTCATTGCTCCTGCTGTCATCATCGCCACGGGTGCTGGTTGGCGCAAACTGGGTGTGGAAGGCGAAGCCGACTATCTCGGTCGCGGTGTGCACTTCTGCCCTCACTGCGATGGTCCTTTCTACAAAGGCAAGCGCGTTGCCGTCATTGGTGGTGGTAACTCTGGCATCGAAGCTGCTCTTGACTTGGCTGGTATTTGCAGCCACGTCACGGTGTTGGAATTTGCCGATAAGCTCCTCGCTGACAATGTGCTCCAAGACAAAGCTCGCGCCACAGAGAACGTGGAGATTTTCACGATGTCGCAAACCACTGCTGTGCTCGGCGATGGTCAGAAAGTAACAGGTATCCGCGTGAAAGATCGCACTACTGAGGAAGAACGTGAAATCGAACTCGATGGTATCTTCGTGCAAATTGGTCTTGCTCCCAACACACAAGCCTTTGCAGAAGAACTCGAACTCTCTCCTCGTCGTGAAATCCAAGTCGATCGCACCTGCCGCACTTCAGTGCCTGGCGTATATGGTGCTGGTGACTGCACAGACGTGCCTTACAAGCAGATTGTTGTTGCCATCGGCGAAGGTGCTAAAGCAGCCCTCTCCGCATTTGACGACCGCGTGCGTGGCGTGATTGGCTAAGCCTATTCTGACACACTCAAAGATGTGATGAACATAAAGTCACATTCCTCCCCATAAAAGAAAATGCCATCTGGACTCTTCTGAATCCAGATGGCGTTTTTTTGTTTGTTTACTGCCACTCGCTATGAGCGAACAGCAGAGAAATGCTTAGGGAACGAGTACTTTCACGGTAGTACCGTTGGAGTAGCGCACCACATTCACACCTTGCACAGGAGCAGACAAACGGCGACCTTGGAGGTCAAAGCGTGCCACTTCCTTCACACCGTTAGAGAGCGTTACAGTCTTCACACCAGTTACAATGGCTGTTTCAGGCTTAATTTTACCTTCAAAGGCAGCTTTATAAGCCTCTAAAGCCTCAGCAGGGACGATAATCTTGGAGAGCTTAGGACATTTATTGAACAACGCAGCAGGGATATCCGCAGGAACAGTGGTGCCAGTGAACACCACAGTGGTGAGTTTTGCACAGTTGTCAAACACGTTATTCTCGAGTCCGCTCAAAGCAGATGGGAGCGTCACTTCTGTAAGGTTTGTATTTGCAAACGCATACTGGCGGATGGTCTTCACCGTGTTGGGAATCACCACTTCGGTGAGTCCTGAATACTGGAAAGCATAACCAGAAATTATGGTGGTATTCTCAGGAAGAATCACTTTTCTAAGAGGCTCGCAGCGATAGAAGAGCTTGATACCAATTTCGTTGTCAGCACTAGGAGCATGAAAACGCTTGTAAAAGCCTGATATTTCATTGAAGTAGTTCTTACCTGCTTCTTGTTTGATGAGTGCCTTTGAAAGGTCGAGGGTAGCAGTCACGCCTTCTGATTCATAACCCTCGTAGTCGCGGCCACACATCTCACGCACGAGCTTGAGGTCTTCACCATTGAGAGGACCTGCCACGGTGAGGTTCTTAGTCTTATAGCGATCAGCACCAGGAATCAGTGAAGAGAGTTCGCCAGTCTTGGTGGTGGTCACGGACTTCTGAGCAAAGGTAGCAGCAGATACCAAAGCAACGGCTGCCAAAGCACAGCCACGAAAAAGAGTAGAAATTTGCATGTAGTTGATAGTTTAGTGATAAATAAAAGTTGATATTTAGTAAATTCTCAAGTGGTTGTTGCGCTCATTAGCATCTATGAGGGAACAACCAGCGATGAAAACTCTAACGAGTTTCAAAAGGAAGGACGAGCTTGTGGCCTTTTCCACGGAGCACCACATAGCGTTGGCGCACTTCTTCCACGATGAGCGTATGCTGTCCCTCGGTGAGTCCGCTATTGCGAAACTCATCGGGATAGCGCATGGTATAATTAAGCGTGAGATGCTCTCCCACTTTGGGATTGACGATAGCAGGGGTCACCTGAAGCGAGCGCAGAGCCGCATAAACTTGTGCATTATTGTTGAGCCACACCCCCACTCCTTTGCGATGTACCACTGAGAGGGTGTTCATTTGGCGGAAGATGCTGCGAGAAGTCGTGCCGTAGATACCAGGGCGGTTGGCTTCTCCCTCACAGCGCACCACGACTTTCAACAGTGTGGGCTTTCCTTCGGGAGGAACGATTTTCACTTGTGCCTCCCCTTCGTAGCGAGCGTCAATCTCCAAGATGTTCGTCTTTGCATTCCACTTGGTTGAAATCGCCCCTTCGGGGTCTAACACTTCGAGGTCGGCAAATTCTCCACCGCCATTCACGCTGATAAACCGACTTTCATCGCGTGGAAACAGCCTTACTTCTTGATGGCTCACACTCACTTCTCGATCCTCCACGTGGAGGGCGATGCGACGAATCTCATCGCCCGAATGAATGGTGGCGACTGTCTTTCCTGTGAGTTGACCTGTGATGCGGAGCGTGTCTTCATTGATGGCGACTTTTGCCAAAGTACCGTCTGCCACATAGGCTGCATATTTGCCCGTACCGCCACTGAGCAACACGATTCTTGTAGCTTGTGGAGAAACGCTCAAAGAGTCGGCATCGGTGGCTCCTACGCGGATAGGCGAAACGGGGACACTCGTGTCATCACAAGCCACAAACAACAAGAAGCAGCAGAAGATGGCGCCCCAAAGCAGGGAGAGTTTCGACAGCAAGTGCCGAGAGGGAAGAGAAAAATATCGCATTTTCTAAATGAGAATTCTGATTGGATGAAAGAATAAATCGAGGATTATTAGTCCACTTGCACCACATATTCCAGTGTCCACTCACGTTCGGGTGATTCTACCACCACAACACGCAGCACATGTTCGCCTGCAGAGGGGAAAACAAGGAAATCTCCATCGGGTTGCACAGCTTGGTCGTCAATTTCGTAAGTGATTTTTGCTGCATTTTCTGCCAAATCACGCCAATAGAGGGGCAGACGACGAGGGCAAGTGCCATTCTCGCGGATAGTGTAGAGCTGGGGGATACGAGTGTCATCGTTGACTCCGCGGTCGAGTTGCTGGGTTTTCACCGCGAGTTGCACTGTTTTCTCAGAAAGTTCCCCTCCCACTCGAGTAGCAATGGTGATGACATAGTTGGTGTTGGGCAGCAAATGCGTCAATAAGTATTGGTGTTCACTGGTGGTAGTCTTTACTTCACCATTCACACGCACTTCATATTGCGCTTTTGGTTGTTCCACAGGCAACCACGACAAAAGGATTTCGCGCTGCTGGGCTTTTGCTTTGAGATCGGTGGGAGGCAACAGGTTGTTATTAGCAGTAGGCTCGGCAATCATCACAAGACTGATGTCGTCCATTTGGATAAACCCACCGGCTGTTTGGGCTTCACCGTCATACTCTAGGTAAAATCCCACACCGGCATGGTCTGCTTGGCGAGGTGCCTCAAACACGAGTTCTCTCTTCTGCCAAGTTTCAGAGATATTCGTAGCAAGATCGGCAGCCGCCTTACGCTCATCTTTCTTCAATTTTGCGCCACCACGCAACCAATCTATAGTGGTAACCACATTGTTTTTCATCTTTTGCCCCTTATACCAGTAGGTCAAACGATAGGTGGCTCCTCCCTTTACACGAAGATGGTAGGGATTAAAATCTGCATCTCGCGTATAAAAAGATCCACCATTCGGATAAAACGTCATAGCATACTCACCGCTATGCGCATCTTTCGTGCGTTTGGGGAAAAGTGAA
>QWCO01000522.1_pt1 | contig 27473 bp, 17 predicted proteins | sample 1972611 | NCBI WGS metagenome assembly QWCO01 (sample SAMN09866706, study PRJNA288562) | Human oral metagenome isolate term1_saliva, whole genome shotgun sequencing... | reverse complement strand
AGTGGCTTCAGCGGTGGCCGAAAATCGTATTGCTATGCTCATCCCTTGCCACAGAATTATCCATAAAGACGGTACAACGGGTGAGTATCATTGGGGCCGTGAGCTCAAGAAACAACTCTTGGAATGGGAAAAAGAATAATCAACCATGCCTAATTTCATCTCTGCTGACGAACTTTTTCAACGCATTTCATACATCATTGAGGCTGAAAACACAGCCCCAGTTAACAAGCTTTTGCATGAAACTTTGGTGCTAACTTGCACGGAAGGACTGGCAGGAAGTAACCTCGTTTTCGGCAACTTGTTTGCTCAAGTGGACTTCCTTTGCAAGAAAAACCGCGTGAATGGTAATGACACAAGAGCCATTCAACACATGAGAAGAGCCAGTAACAGGGCTGAAAGTATGGCACATGACGAACTGATGTATGCTTGCAGAGCACTTGCTTTGTTTGTTTCTGCGGTCTTTAATGTTGACATTCCATCTTACCTTGTGGGGCAAATCCCAGTGGAAGATAAGCCACAACAGGAGTTCAAACACATCGACTACCGATATATTCGAGGCCTTGTCACCGAATGTTCTGACGACACTTTTACTGTTAATATCGACCAAGATGCGACCGAAAAGCAGTTAACTCTCCACTTCAAACCTCATCAAACATATCTCAAAACATTACTCAAAAAGGGCTCACAAGTAAACCTTCTCGACGTTGATTCTGCCAAAGAAGCCGGTGTTATCGTGCTTGAACCCGACTATCTTGTGGACATCAGTGGCATTGCTCGATGCTTTTCAGACTATGGTCACCACCCTTTTACCTACCTTGTTAACGCCATGTCACCGGCTGCTAACAGTCAAGCCATCTTGCTTGGAAACTTTGCTGGCACAGCATTGGACGACATAATTAAGGGCAACGGGCATTATAACTGGCAAGAAACGCTTAAAAAGAATTTTAAGGATAAAGCCTTGGAATACTGCACTTGCAGTGACTTGAACCGCAAAGAAGACTTCCGTGTGGCGGCCATTCGACAGACACAGAACATCCAACAGATTGTTGCCGAACTCTTCGGAGACTTCCATTGCGACCTCATGCAACCGCAAACCAACGTCACTTTCAGTCGAGAGAAAGCCATTCTTGAACCATCTTTCGTCTGCGAACAATTAGGATTGCAAGGCCGAGTCGACCTTATGACGACGGATTTCAAGTTACTTGTTGAGCAGAAGTCAGGCAGTAACTTCAACATTCAAAGGCAAATGCCCAACGAATATGGTAGCTTTCAGAAGGAAGAACACTATGTACAGTTGTTGCTTTATTATGGAGTTCTGCGGCAGAACTTCAACATTTCAAGTAGCAAAATCGATATGCGTTTGCTCTATTCTAAATACCCATTGCCGGGCGGATTGGTTGTAGTTAATTTCTATCAAAAGCTCTTTCATGAGGCCATTAGCCTGCGCAACCGCATCGTTGCCAATGAATTTAGCTTCGCAATTGACGGATTTGACAATACAACGGATGTGCTTTCTGTCGACACAATCAACGAGAATCAGCTCAACACCCCATTCTTTTTTAAATATATTCAGCCACGACTTGAGGAGATTATCCAGCCACTTCATCATCTCACTCCACTTGAAAAGGCCTACTATGAATGTATGATGACGTTTGTTTTTCGTGAGCAATTAGCTGCCAAAGTAGGTGGAAGAGAGGGATTAAACAACTGTACTGCCGACCTATGGAACATGCCATTGGCAAGTAAAAAAGAGGCAGGCAACATCTATACTGACCTTACTATCAGTGCAAAAGCAAAGAGTAAAGACATCAATGGCTATGATATCATTACGCTAAATGTACCTGATCAAGGAGAGGAATTCCTGCCAAACTTCCGTTTAGGCGACTTAGTTTATCTCTATTCTTACGCTCCCGAAGAGGAACCGGATGTCAGAAAGTCATTGCTTTTCAAAGGAAACATCATCAAACTGCATACTAACAGCATCACAATAAAGACCGTAAATCCGATTCCTAACGCGGGAACGATGTGGGCAATAGAGCATAGTGGCAGCGACATTGGAGGCACTTCAGCCATTCGTTCGCTGCATCAGTTCATCACTTCTGCCCCAAAATGCAGGCAATTGCTACTCGCACAACGCGCTCCCGAGCGTGACCTCACACTGCAACTGACCCAAAGTTATCACCCCACTTACGACCCTCTGCTGTTGAAAGCCTTTCAAGCCAAAGACTACTTTCTTTTGGTTGGTCCACCGGGAACAGGCAAAACGAGTATGGCTTTGCAATATATGGTGCGCGAAGCATTAGCAAAAGGCGAGTCAATATTACTCATGAGTTACACCAATCGCGCTGTAGATGAGATCTGTGGAATGCTTTCTGACAATGCAATCGACTATATTCGCATTGGTAACGAATATAGTTGTGACGAGCGATATCGCTCTCATTTACTTAGCGAATATATCGAAAACAATCCTAAACTCACCGCCATTCGCGAACGAATCATGGGTACTCGCGTCATTGTTGGTACGACAAGTACGCTTCAAAGCAAGTCTTATTTGTTTGAACTCAAGTCATTCTCCATGGCCATTATTGACGAAGCGAGTCAGATTCTCGAACCAAACCTTGTGGGATTGCTGTCTAAACTGCCGAAATTTATTCTCATTGGAGACCACAAACAGCTGCCAGCTGTGGTACAACAAGAGGTTAACGACTCTGCTGTGCACGACAAAAGATTACATGATATCAAACTAACAAATTGTAGAAACTCGTTGTTTGAAAGACTCATCCGTGTGGAAGAAGCGGCTAAACGAACAGACTTTGTGGGAGTATTACGCGTGCAAGGACGTATGCATCCGGCTGTTGCTGCCTTCCCAAATCGCATGTTTTATTTCAAAGAATGCCTGAAACCAGTGCCTCTTTCGCATCAAAAAGAAACGCGACTTCACTATGAACTGCCCTCTCAAGACACGCTCGATGACGCATTAAAAGCCCATCGAATGCTATTCATTCCCTCTAAAATATGCCATCATTCGCAGCTATCTGATAAGGTAAATCCCGATGAAGCCCACATCGTTGCTATCCTCTTGGGACGCATCTACCGTTTTTATGGCAACTCATTTGATGCAGACAAGACCATCGGTGTAATCGTTCCTTATCGCAATCAGATAGCCATGATTCGTAAAGAGATAGAGAAACTCGGCATCAAAGCACTCGAAAGGATTAGCATTGACACTGTAGAACGCTATCAAGGGAGCCAACGTGATGTCATCATTTATTCCTTTACGGTGCAACATCGCTATCAGTTGGACTTCCTAACAGCAAATTGTTTTGAGGAAAACGGCCACATTATTGACCGCAAACTCAATGTAGCCGTCACACGAGCAAGGAAACAAATGATTATCACGGGTAACGAAATGGTGTTAAATCAAGACCCAATCTTCAAGGAACTCATAGCAAGTTGCGAATTAGGACATTTGTAATGGTAAAAGGGTTGATTGGGAATACCGACATAGTTTATATTAAAAGAAAAAATGAGTTGACGCAAACGATCGGGTAATTTGACGTATTTTAGGCGGTGAAATGACGGAGATAAGGCGATAAAATGATAGAGATTGCATCGGAGGTAGATGTGTTTTTAGGCATCTTTCCATAAGAAACGTATAATCATTTGATATACAATGGTTTGCATATCGAATATATTTGAAATATATCTACAATAAAAAGGTGGAGCATTTCCAATTTATGTATTCATCAAAAGCGATTGTAAGGCTATTTAAAACACAAGTCCCCACACCTTAACGCTAAAAGATGTGGGGAGAGCATTAAAAGTTTTCGTGTTGCAAGATGCACTAACTCATAAACCCAAGTCATTATTTCTTCATGATGCTGATAGCGAAACCACCACTTGGAGCCAAATGAATTGGCAGCACAGTTGTGTGGTCTATCGTCATCTGATCTATCACCATAGGGTATGGATTGCCTTTATAAGTAGCGTCAGGGCCATCGCGATAGATGATAGCATGATATTTAGCATCCTTATCAAGGAAGTCAAATCGCATTGTCAAATCACGCGCATCAGAGTCTGTCATGCCTCCAACAAACCAGTTTTCACTATCCCGATCTTTGCGAGCTGTAACGATATATTTTCCAATCTCAGCCTGTAAGACGTGTGACTCCTGCCAGTTTGTGGGCACTTGTTCTATGAATGCGAATGCGGGTTGGCCTTTATAGTTTTCTATTTCGTCTGCCGCCATCTGCCAAGGCGCATAAAGCGTGACATAAGTAGCCAGCTGTTTGGCGAGTGTTGTTTGTGGATGAGTTTGTGGATGCACTCTACCTTCGATGCGGAAGATGCCTGGTGTGAAGTCAAGTGGGCCTGCTAAGACACGTGTAAAAGGTAAGATGCAGAGATGATATGGTGGGTTTCCTCCGTCTTCTGACCATGCATTATACTCTTGTCCGCGTGCTCCTTCGCCCGAAACTAAGTTCGGATAGGTGCGTTGTAGCCCTGTTGGCATCGCTGGTTCGTGGTTAATGATCATGAGATGATACTTTGCTGCGGTCTCAATAACCTTGCGATAATGACGCACTCCATATTGAGAGTGTTGCAGTTCTTTGTTATCTAATTTTGCATTTACATATCCCGTTTTAACCACACGGATACCTAATCGTTCGTAAAGTGCAAAGGCACTATCGAGTTGTTGCTCATAGTTTGCTGCGGCACCACCTGTTTCATTGTGGGCAATCATACGCACTCCTTTCGATAACGCGTATCTTTGTAGTCCCTCAAGATCATAGTCAGGATAAGGTTTTGTGAATGAAAACTTGTCGCCTTCACGCCCCCAATCGTTATCCCATCCATAGTTCCAACCTTCCACAAGCACACCTTTCATGCCGTGATCTGCAGCAAAGTCGATGTAACGTCGAGTGTTTTCAGTCGTTGCTCCGTGTTTCTTTCCTTGCGACCAAGTCATGTCATTCATGTGCATTCCCCACCATATTCCAACATACTTACCCGTCTCTAACCACGAAGTATCTTTGATTTTGCAAGGTTCATTGAGGTTAAGCATCAAACGAGATGCCACAAGATCGGCAGGTTTATGCCCCACAATGATTGTTCGCCAGGGTGAAACAAATGGTGCTTTTGCAAAGACCAGTTCACCCGTTGACCATGGAACAAGTTCTGCTTTAATGGTTGTTGTTCCCTTTGCTGCAGCAATCGGCTTAAGATTTAACGAAGAATAATCCGTCAGATTGGCTTCGTGTACGACAAGATAAAGGTCATTGTCAACCTCCATTGTTATCGGAGTAGACACCTCAGGCTTGCGACTGAGCGGGTCGGCTGTCCATAATGCCTCATAATAATTAGTGCCTTCTGTCGGCATAGCCCAAGTTTTTGCATCAAAAGGAAAAGCAAACTGTGTCTCTTCATCCATGATAGCGAAGTCAGAAAGATGCGGTTGACGTGGGAATTCATAGCGAAATCCGAGTCCATCATTAAATAATCGGAACACAATCGTCAGCAAACGACCTTGTGCACCGCGTTGTTGCAGCCGCATGGTGAGTTCATTATAATGGTTGCGCACACTCGTTTCTTCACCCCATGGCTGTTGCCACGTTTCATCTTTTGTACCCGAAGAGAAACCAACTATACGGAAATCCTTGTCTAAACTGCCATCCCGGAGCTTCATTCCAAGCAATGATGGACATAAGATGGCACGCTTGCCACGCCACAACTCATAATAAGGCTGCCCCTTTTCATTAACACCTACAGACAAAGTGAGCGTCCCATCAGGGGACGCTACCTTTTGTTTCTGCTTGCCATTCACAAAAGAGGTGAACAACAAGGCACACACAATACAAATCAACCTAATAAATTTCATATACTATTTATTTTAATATTTCTTTAGCTTTTGCTACATCCAAACGCACAAGTGCATCGTAAGCTTGTTGTGTACGAGGGCTATTTGGCTCAGCAACACGCAGCTTATACCAGCGATATATTAGCTCTAAATCAGCTTGTGTGTAGCTAACCCCCATGAACTTTTGTAGCATTGTCAGATATTTATAGCCATATTCAAGCGTTGGTTCGATAGTTGTTCCCTCGCCATAATCGTTCCATGTGCTAATCTGTAACCATTTAAGACCAGACTTTTTGGCTGCATCAAGCTGACGTTGGAACAGCGCTCCATTCTCAGCATCATAGGAAGTGTAACCATTTCCGGCTCCACCTTCTTTATAATAGTCCTTAAATCCCGGCATTGCTCCAGCGATATACATCTTGAATTTGCTTGCAACGCTATAATCAGGCGTAGGATTTACCCATGAAAACTCACCATCAGCATTGGTGTAACCATCACCATTTGCTCGCCCGGAATGCCCGTTCAGACAGAGAAACATGGGTTTAGTTTTGAGGACAGAGAACACACGATACCAGTCTTTTCCAGTCAAAATCTGCTGTGGTCCAAATATCATCAGCAGCGGACGGCCCTCTACTTTCACGTAAAAGTCCTTATGAAAGAAGGTCTCGGCAAGGTAACGAACGTCTTGTCTGGCTTGACTAACCTTGTCAGAAACATCAGCAAGCGGTGAGTCTTCATAGACAATAGCCATTTTCAAGCCAGCTTTTGCAATGGCTTTTGCCAATGCTTCAGTGTTTGATTTATGCTTAGCAATGTCATTATCACTATTGATTCCATACCAGTCTACCATCACTCCATCTACTCCGCAGTACTTCATTAGAAGACATTGATAGTCGAGTATGGCTGCATCTCCCGATGCATAAGGACCTGTAAGTGGGTAATAATGCGATGCAATCTGACGCTTTCCTGTTACATCAACAACGTTGGGATCATGCGTGTTCATCGTCCAATGGAACGGCCATTTGCCGTTATTGGTCTTGTCAGTCTCAAACCATGGCATGAAATGTACATAGACATTCATGTCGTTAGTCTTACTAACGGTCTTGGCTTCTGCGTTCTCCTCTTTTGTATTTTGTTTCTTTTCAGGTGCATTTGGATAGCTTTCTCCGCAACTATTCAACACCATTAAGCTGCTAAGGAGCAATAAAGGAAGAATAAATTTTCTCATAATTGATGAATTAAAGCCTCTCTTCCAATCCCTATTTCGATAAGGGAGGGGAGCAGGATGCAACTAAACTACATAATAATCATATTCTTTTTAAACAATAACCTAAATGAAATGCGTATATATTTTTATTCTCTTCATAAGGCACTTTTACTCCCCTCCCGCTTCGAAAAGGGGCTTGTAGAGAGGCTTTTTGTTAGCATATAGGGGTTAATATCCCTCATTCTGCACTAAGTTTCCATTCTTTTCTGTCTCCACTTTTGGTATTGGAAAGACTCCAGTATGCTTGTCTGCATCTGCTGGTTTATTCCACCACGCTTTAAAAAACGTACCAAACCGTATATTTGTTGTACGGCGAAGACCTTCAAAAACAAATTCATGCTTCCACTCATTGTCTAGCGCATCCTCATCAAGTGAAGTCAGGTCAGCGAGTCCTGCGCGCTTCCTAATCTGATTAATATAGGTCAACGCGTTCTGCATATAGCCCAAACGATAGTTTGCTTCGGCTTGCATCATGAGCACTTCTGCATAGCGCATGAGCACCCAATCATTGTCTCGTTCCCATGAATCAGTAGCACTCCACTCATATTTATCAAGTCGTGCGCCTTCATTTTGAGCGGCTTTCCTAAAATTTTGGATATCTTCGGTGTAGTTTAATGGCTCTCCATTGTCCATCAATACCTCAGCTCCAGTTGCTGCATTGTATTGCTGACCAATCAAAAGACTATTGCGTCGCACATCGTTTGCTTCGAAAGAAGAGTATAATCCAGGTTGAGCACAGATACCATTTCCGCACCATTGGTAGACACCTGCAGGGTCAAAAGCATACTTTTGATTATAATGGTAGGTCATAGAAGCTAAGTAATTGCCTACAGTTCCTTGCTTATGGTCATAAGGTATGGCAAAGATAATCTCTGGAGAAGTTTCATTTTTGATGGCGAAGTTGGCTTTATAATTAGGTGTAAGCGAATAACCCTTCACCTTATCACAGGCATCCAAGCAGTCTTGCCAACGTGGTTTTCCTGTGTAAACTTCGGCATTTAGGTAGAGACGTGCAAGCAAAGTATAACCCACATTCTGTGTAAACCTGCCATATTGTATGCCTGTTGGTAATAAAGGTAGCACCTCTTTGAGTTCCTTTTCAATGAAGTTAAAAACCTCGGCTCGTGGCGAATTCTTTGGTAAAACCTGTGTAGTAAAGTCGGTAGAGATAGGTACATTTCCAAAATTATCAATCAGATTATAATAATAGTAGGCACGAAGACCACGCAATTCTGCCTCTACCTTCTTTTTCAAATCAGCAGAAAGTTCACTCTTTTCAACTTGATAGATGATGCCATTAACCTTGGAAACGCCTGTGAAATTATAACGCCAAAGAGATAAGACACCTGTATTGTCGGCATCCCAAGTATGATATTGAAGCTGTTGATAACGTCCTCCATCATACCAATCTGTGCCTCGTGTCGGGATGCATGCCTCGTCACTGGAACACTCTGAGGTAAAGAACACATACTCACATGTAGGATAACAGTTCACATTATTGCCTTCAGGAGTGTTAGAACCATAGCCTCTTAACGTCGCGTAGGCACCTCCAACAATCGTCGAAATCTCGCTTTCGTTCTTGCCATAATCGTCCATCGACACTTTATCATAAAGCTTTTCATTTAGATCTGTGCATGAAACCATCATAGCACTTGCCATGAGAATTGTCGATAAAATGTATTTCGTTTTCATTTTTCTCAATATTATTGGTTAACCTTTTCAGAAACTTATATTCACGCCTACAGAGAAAGTACGTGGTCTTGGATAAGAGTTAAAGAACTCAATACCCGGAGATTCAAGTACATTGTCAGGCACTGCAACCTCTGGATCCATACCTTTATATCTGGTGATACAGAAGAGATTCTCGCCCGTTACATAGAAACGAAGTCGAGAAAGCCCCAATTTCTCTGGATGAGCCAAACTATATCCCAGTGTGAGTGCTTGCAAACGGAAGAATGATCCGTTCTCTATGAAGTAGTCACTGTAGGTGGGATTGTCTGTGATTCCACTCTTCATAAAGTCATCAAGAACGTTCTGTGATGGGAAACGCGTAGGATCATACATTGCCATTCGTGTACAATTGAGAACCTTTTGGCCAAACATGCCATAACCAGAAGCTACAAAATCAAAGTTGCGCCAAGTGGCATTGATAGATAAACCAATATTCCATTTCGGCTGAGCACTACCTAAATAACGCTCAACAACTTTGCCGTCAGCATCTTTTGTCAAGATATACTTGCCGTCTTCACTAATTCCTTCGCAATGAGGTCCCCAAAAAGCACCGGCAGGATAGCCTTCAAGGATGACTTGAGAATAGGTGTTTGACATACCGCGCAGATTGTGCAAAGAGCCTGCCTGCAATCCAACGGCCTGATATTGATCGTTAGAGAGTTTCGTGATTTCCTGGTGGTTATAAGCTAAACTCATATTCGCATCGAGTGTCCAATCCTTTGTTCGCAGGATATTTGCACCCAAAGTAAGTTCAAATCCCTTATTCACCAAGTCACCAACATTGGCTAACATTGTTCCAACAAGATAGGGAGGTTGCGGTACAGGATAAGTCCAAAGTAAGTCAGAGGTCTTCTTGTGATAGAGCTCTAAGGTTCCATTGATACGATTAAAGATTGAAAAGTCGAGACCAAAGTTCCATTGTGATGTACTCTCCCACTTCAAATCTGGATTCACATTCTGGCTTTGTGTATAGGCATTCTTCCATGTTTGTGTTGCAGCATCATAGTAAGCGGCTCCTGAAGCCGATAGAATGGAGAGACTCTTATACTCTCCAATACCATTCTGATTGCCTGTAACACCAAAGCCAAGTCTTACTTTCAAATTGTCAAGCCAAGACGAAGTGCACTTCATAAAAGGCTCATCTGAAAGACGCCAAGCCAAAGATATCGATGGGAAAGTACCCCATTTATGATTCTCTCCGAATCTACTTGAGCCGTCTTGCCTTAGCGTTGCTGTAATCATATAACGGTTAAGATAACTATAATTGGCTCTACCAAAGAATGAAACCAACGTAGATTCTCCTTTAAAAGAATAGACATCACCTTGTCGAAAGTCTGTTCCTGCACCAAGATTATTATATCCAAAGGCGTTCGTATCAAATCCACTTCTCGTGGAACCAAACCCTTCATAGACGTTATTTAGATAGGAATAGCCTCCTAATATATTAAGGTGGTGGTCCTTTCCAAACATGCGATCATAAGTCAAATAGAGTTCTATTTGCTTATTTGTATAGTCAGAATAGGTGCGCTGTCCCCATCCTTTTTCACTTTGTCCCTCCATTCTTGTGTAGCTGGGCTTATAGATTCCTCCGACGACTGAATTCTGTTCATAAGAAGTATTGACTGTAGCTTTCAAACCATCTATAATATTCAATTCCATCTTTAGATAGCCTAAAAAGCGATGACGCTTTTGATCATCTGTACGATTATTGTTAATTTCGACAGGATTCTCTGTGTTTGTACCATTAAGTTGGGCATAACTTCCATCAGGATTATATACAGGGATTGTTGGCTGGAGATTGACCATGCGCTCAAAGATACGTGTATCAATGGGATGCCACCGGTCGAAATTGGCATTAATTCCTTCGTCTAAGCGAAGCCGTCCCTGCCAAGCTGTTTGGTAAGCTGTAAGAGATCCCGCGAGACGATTCATGTTATTACGTTTTATAATGCCTTGATTGTTGTTGTAAGTTGCCGATGCTCGGTAGCCATGTTCCTTCTTACTACTTGAGAAAAGAATATTATGTGAATGCGAAATTGCCGTGCGTTCTAATTCCTTTTGCCAATCAGTTGAAGCACCATAGTCTAATGCACTCGCCACATTCTGACTGCGAACATATCCTCTCCACTGGTTTGCTGAGAGCACATCCATGTTCTTTGCCACCGAAGCTAACCCCACATAACCATTATATTGCAAACTATTCTGCTCACGTTCTCCACCTTGTCGGTTGGTTGTTACAATAATAACACCATTGGCACCACGGCTTCCATAGATTGCCGCAGCAGACGCATCTTTCAATACATCCATACTAACAATCTCAGAAGGTTGTACAGAATTGAAGTCAACTCCAGGCACTCCATCTACTACAATCAATGGACCATTGCTGGCAGATAACGACGTTCCACCACGTAATCTGAGGCTGGATCCAGACTCAACTGCACCACTACTCTGTACAACAGAGAGTCCTGCCACCTTGCCTTGAAGCATCTGTTCCGTGCTCGTTATTACTCCTTTACGCAGGTCTTTGGCATTAACCGTGGCTATAGAACCTGTGAGATCACTCTTCCGCATCGTACCATAACCGACGCCAACAACAACGGTTTCATCCAAGGTTTTAGCGTCTTCATTCAACATAATGCGTAGTCCTGTACCAGCTTTCACATGTTGCGACACATACCCCACATACGAAACGTCGAGCGTCGCACCTTGTTTGCAAGGCAAACTAAACTTTCCTTCAAAGTCTGTTATTGTTCCCCCACCGCCTCCTACAACTTTTATTGTGGCCCCAATCAGTGGATCTTGATTTGCATCGACTACTCTTCCTGTAGCCGTTATGGTCTGTGCGTGTGCTACATTACACACAAGCAACAGCATCAGTGCCATGAAAACACCATATATTTTGTTTGACTGAATGTATTTCATAAGGTTTCAGAATAATATAATTTCAATGATAGAAATAAACAACATCATTTTATTTATCAGGCGTAATCAGAGGAATTGTCGTGTCGACAACAGTCTGTCCATTAGCCTTTGCAACAATAATATGCAATGTTGTGGCTTCAATGCCTTTGAGTTCTTTTTGTAAATTGACCGTAGCCTGACGTTTATCACGCACTCCAAGCATTGTTCCTGTGATGGTCTTTGTGCCTGCTGTAATCGTAAACTTAAGGTCACCGGCTGTACGTTCGTTATACTCTCGCGTCAAAGTTAGAATGTCTTTGCCACTTACACGAGAAGGAAACAGCGAGAAAATAGGGTCAGGATAGGGCACCGCCATACCTGCTTTTTGCATCTGATCGCCACTATTTGCCCCCCACTGATTAGCTCCGGCAGCATCACGAATGACGGTAACGATGAGATAATTCATGTTCTCCAATTCGAAAGCGGCTTTCTTATCTGGGTCTGCTAAGGCTGTAGGCACACGACTACCTGCGTCATCTAAGGTATATGAATAATATTCAGATGGCACGCCAACATCCCATGCATAGAGGCCATTTGAAAGCTTTCTAACTTTTGTTTTCTTTAGACAGGCAGGACGCCAAACGTCAAGTGACTGCAAAACATTCCAGTCGTTAAGTCCTGAATGCACTCCAAACTGAACGAAGTTTGCATCGTTTGAAATCTCTGTTAGCGTCCTTCCACCTAATTTATATACGTCAGGATTAAAGACAACTGTCAAGGGTTCATCGAGTGTGAACTTATCCGTGAAGCCCGAACTCTTCTTTCCTGAGAAGAACTGAACACCCTTTCCACTTTCTTTAAACTCCTTAAACTCTGAACGACTATCAGGTGCTTGGAACACCGAACTCCATTTACTGCCGTCTTTTGTCTTTAATCTTGACCAGAAACCAGGCCAATCATCTGACTCAAAAGCACTGATATTGGTATTGAAATACTGTGTCGGAATCATCTTCTTACAATAGATGTTGTTTCCCAAGTATTCCAATTTAGCAAACGAAGAAGAGTTATCGCCGTGGCCAGCATCAGGTTCTGTCGGCGTCCATGCCCACAAATAAAGATCTACTCCAGCAGGAAACTTCACGTCAGTCATGTCATAATAGAAGGTCACTTCCTCATCACAAGTGAACACTGCAGGCACAGTCCACACCTTAGGTACACCCAAATCGGTCTCCTCTGCCATTGTCATGAGAGGGCATAATAGGCCTATCAACGTCAATATATAATACTTAAAATCTTTCATGTTGTGTTGTTTTATCATTATTTAGCTATTGTTTCTCCACCACAAAGCAAACACTTGGTGCTTATTCTGCCTGCATAAGGTTATAAGTATAAGAAACAAATGGTTTGCCATTCACTTGTCGTATGAGCTTAAACTCTAACGTTTTATTTGCACCTGGAACTGTAGTGATGGTGAGAGGTTGTTCTCCCGACTCACTCTTTAACAAGAGTTTAGATGCCATTCCGTCTGATTTCACAAACGGATTATCCATGGTCCATGTACCTTTTAAAGGTAACAACTCGGGCGCATTCCCCTCTACTGAGAAGGTTGTTGGCTCTCCTTTGCTGTCTTGGTCCAAATGAATCACGAAGGTATCGAAGTCGAGCAGACTGGTGAGTACCATGGTCTTGGCATTTGTTTCATCGGTCTGCGTCACACTATTCAATACCCATTTACCACCAATCTTCTCGTAAAGTCGGATTGGATCAACGTAGCTTCCGTCATCAACTGTGCTACACGAACAGAGTCCCATTACTGATATTGCAATCAATAACAGAGAAATCAAAAGGTTGTTCTTTGTCCTCATAGTAATAATGGTATTAATATTGTATTCTATTTCTTATGCGAACAAAATTAGAATAAAATCATTACAAGATGAAGTTTCATAAAAAATATATAACAAGAAAATTGGAAACAAATTTTAATTCAACTGATTATCAATAACTTATCGTATCGTGTTTTCGTGAAATGTATAATCATTATATTGATGATTCTCAACAAATATAATGCTCTTTTAAGGCTAAACGTTGGCCTAAATCCAACTTTTCGCATCATCATGGCAGTCAAAATATCTTTTTCTAAGACCTATTTGTCATTGTTATTCCTGTGCCCTAAAAACATCATTTCTATGATTTCGTTACATCATATCCTACTAAAAACTAAACGATATCATCCAAACGAGCCTTCAACAACAGCTGTTTCCGGCTGTAAAATCCCTATATCAGGTTTGCTGCTTCATATCAACAACACCATAATTGAGGATTTTTTTCAACACATCTCCACTCTTTTTACACAATAAAGAGTATTCTATATTTCCATGATTCGCGCCTCAAACTGATCATTATCGACCCAAGATTTGTTCTTAACTCGCGTCTTATAGGTGTTGATTGTATGGATACTATAATTCAAAAACTTAGCAATACGCTCCGAATCTGTTATTCCCAAGCGGATGAGTGCAAAGATTCTCATCTCTGTTGTCAATGACTTCTGCTTGTCATTTGCCTTTGTTTCGCCCTCGACAAACAGGCTGTTATACCGCTCAATAAAGTTTGGGAAGAGGTTCAAGAAAGTCTTATCAAAGTCCGAAAACATAGATTTTCGTTCGGCAATCAATTCACTTTCTTTCAACGATAACCGCAAATCATGATATTGTCGGGCTGCAATCTTTTGGTCAATTGTGCGATATAGCTTCTCAACATGATTGATATATTCGGCATTTGCATAAAAGGACTGCCCGATATATTCGTCTTTTATCGTGTTCACTTCACGCAAACGACCATTCATTTCCTCAAGTTCTGCCTTGCGGTTTGCAATGACATTACGCGCTTGTTTCAGCTTTTTCATCTGCTTACGCACAAACCAAGTGAACACAAGAAGGGCCAAAACAAAGAGCAAAGCGACAACCGCGGCCATAGCCAAAGCATTGCGTTGTCCCTCCATCACGCTATATCGGTCTTGCTCTATGATAGGAAGAATACCACTAACCTCTATCACACGCTGACGGGCGCCATAGAAATTGGCATTCTCAAGCGATTGTCTTACATATTCAGTTGCCCGTTGTATGTCGCCCTTTTGATAGAGTAGTCGAGCCAATGTGCAAAGGGCCGTGGTCTCACGCGTAACCGATTGGTTGTCACAGATAGCCGCTTGGGCCAAATAACCAATAGCCTCCTCATCATGTTTCTTATATAAACTCATCCAACCAAGACTCGAACTAACAATCGCCCGCATGTGATTATCGACATCTTTCCTTGCCAATAACTGCTTGAAATACATGCTACAACGATCATAATGCCTTAGTTTCATCTCCTTCATCCCCACAGCATAGAGCCAATCCCGACTGCCCCGAGTCAGATATTGAAGTAGAGAATCCGTGTAAACACAGCCTTTTTCAATGTAGCGATCCATGTAAGGATTGGCATGAGTGAAGTCGGCCATGTCAAAATAACACCGAGATGCCGTTGTGAAATAAAGCTTTCGAGAGGCTAATGAGGCCCGATGGATGTCAATAGAATCAAGGGTTTCGGAGGCCTCATTAAACAAACCAGCCGACAAAAGGCAAAAAACAATGTTACATTGTCCCTCAACTTGCGCGTTGATATCATGCAATTCATGCGCCAAATGGTTCATCTTTTGTGCATAGACATATGCCGAATCATATTGATAAGAGGCATATTGCGCATAGAGTTTCCGTAGTAAATTAAAGTGAACGAAAGCCGAGTGTTTCCATGTTAGTGCACGTTTCAGCGAGTCAATCGACTTTTGTTTTTTCATCTCATATTGCGATTTATGCGACAAATCAACATCCAGTTCGTCTAAAATTGCCACTGAACTCCTCCGCACCGAAGCCCCCATGGTCGACAAACTCAATGACCATAGGAAACAAAACAATAGCCAAACACGTGTACTTCTCTTCATTGGTAAGAATTAGTTCTATCCTTTTGACTAACTTTTTCAAGCTACTCTTACCTGCAAAGATAGGATTTTTATTTCAAAAATACAAACAAAAATGATAAAAAAGAACCTCACTTATAACGTTAATTCATATCACCCATGACACGTTTCATGCCAAACCATAACTCCACATCTATTATTTCATGTCGTGATTAGACGCTAATTACTCGATAAAATGACGCAGATTAGCGCGTGAAATGACGCAGATTATAATACCATTTAAGTTCAACGCTGAAGGCGTTGTACGTTTTATAGCCCAGGGTTGGCGTCAGCCTACCCTGGGCTATGCATGTAGTGAGGTGGTCAACGCCGTAGGTGTTGTACGTTTTCTGCGTGGAATGCCATGATAAAATGACAAGGAATAAAAGGTACAACGCCTACAGCGTTGTTACTACTCACGGCAAATAACCCAGGGTAGACCTCGCTTTCGCTTGTCAACCCTGGGCTATCAAAAGTACAACGCTTACAGCGTTGCACCATGAGGGCATTTATATTGCTAAATACATTCATTGGTATATTGGCCCATTTTGCTATTTATTTATTCGTATGTTAGTATTAATTGTATTACAAAATACATGTTTCAACGCCGTAGATGTTGCGCTTTTTTTATGTAATCCGCCATGAATCCCCTCGGCGTTGAATCTCCTTGCGAATGTTTACCCGGGGTAGGCTCGTTCCTCGCCAACCCCGGGCTATCAAAAGAACAACTCGTACCGAGTTGCGTGGTGAAATAATTATGGGCAAGGCGTGGTTGATAATAAAAGGTGAAATAGGGTAAGGCAAACAAAGCCTCTCCCCCAGCCCCTCCCCGAAGAGGGAGGGGAGTTGTTAGCCATGAAAATGGAGGGAGTAATTTGAGGAGTAACCAGAAATGTTGGTGTTATTGATAATAAAGCGTAATATGAGTTATGGTAAATAGGTGCATGATTTGCCACATTTTACTGCAATCCGCCATAAAAGGTTTCATTGTAGGCGTGCCTTCACAGAAAAAGCTCAACACCTATGGCGTTGAATCTCCTTGCGAATGTTTACCCGGGGTAGGCTTGTTCCTCGCCAACCCCGGGCTAACAAAAGAACAACTCGTACCGAGTTGCACCATGAGGGTATTTATATTGGAAAATTCATTCATTGGGATAATAGCGCAATTCCAATGCAGTTGCGAGATGAAATAATTATGAGTGTGGCGTGGTTGATAATTAAAGGTGGAATAGTGTAAGACAAACGAAGCCTCACCCCCAGCCCTTTGCTTTCCTTGTTTCACAGGCTTCACGAACTGCGACCTATGATTCTCCGAAGAGGGAGGGGAGTAGTTACTCTCTGAAATGGAGGGAGTTGTTGGAGGGTTAATTGTGGTTGGCGAGATGGTTGATAATAAAGGGTAAAATAATTTGCCATATTTTACTCGATGAAATGACGCAGATCACGCGGTAAAACCATAGAGATTACTCGGTCATTTGCGTCATTTCAAAAAACAAGTTCTACCCCCTTGTCTTCTAAGGAGAAATGAATGTACACACCAAACGGATGAAATGGACTCTCAACCTCACGCTCTCCGCTCTAAAAGGACTTAGAGATAAACCTCCCTTTTCCTTGCAATAACAACATAACTTGCCTTTTTCTTGCACGTTTGGGAATTTATAACGAACTTTGTATTCCATTATTTAACAATATCATCAATGAAGATTTTCGCTGTAGACACGAACTATCTGCAACACAATAAAACGCTGTCGAGCTCGTTTTCTAAACCAGAAGCCCCTGTCATTTTTACCAAATGTGACACCGCCTTGCTGAAAGATGGTAAACCTTTCTTTATTCCCGACACGCTTGGGAACATTGAATATGAAACCGAACTCGTTGTACGCATCTGCAAATTAGGGAAGACTATCCCCACAAGATTTGCCTCACGATACTATGATGCCGTAACAGTTGGCGTGGATTTCACGGCGCATGACCTGCAAAAACGATTGCAAGAGCAAGGTCTTCCGTGGGAGCTTAGCAAGGGATTTGATGGTGCTGCCGCGCTCGGAACCTTCGTTCCGTTAGACAAAGTGAAACCCATTCAGTGCCTTCGCTTTAGACTTGACATCAACGGCACTATGGTTCAAGAGGGCTTTTCAGGCGATATGCTCTTCAAAGTCGATGAAATCATCTCGTATATCAGCCAGTATTTCACACTGCGTACAGGCGATTTGCTTTACACTGGCTGTCCAACGGGGTGCGCACCTGTAAGGATTAACGACCATCTTGAAGGCTATATTGAAGAACAAAAGGTATTGGAATTTAATTGCAAATAACGCTGATTACATCATAAAACAAGAGAGAATCGGTCTTCATGAAACTTTCTTTCAGATACATTATCATAGGCCTTGTGTTGTCGTTGAGCTTACATCTTCATGCCACGCAACGCTTCTTTAACCTCACTTACGAGCAGGTGAGGATTGATTCTGTATTACCTCGTTTCACCTACCGCCTTCCTTTACAGGGAGATTATCGTGATTCTGTCTATCGTGTCAGCATCGTTTACCCCGAATTTGCAGCCATGCCACAACGTGATATCCTTCGATATCAACAACTTTCTCAATCTACTTTGCCTGCAATGCCAGTCATTCAGCAGACGATTGTCATGAATCGACGCCATCCCGAATTGCTCGTTACCTTCTTTCCATTAGTTAATCGCAATGGGAAATATCAGTTTTTAGCCAGTTTTATGCTGAAAATTGAAGCCTCAGCTGTGGCGAAAGCCAAGATGTTTCAACGACAGATGGTGACGCGTTCTGGCCCTGCCGAGCGCTATACAAGGCAGTCGGTATTGGCCAATGGCCGTTGGGTGAAGATACGTGTACCATCATCTGGTGTTTACGAACTCAGCGAATCACTGATTCGGAAGGCAGGTTTTACGGATATAAACAAGGTGCATGTCTATGGCTATGGAGGCAATTTGCAAAATGAAAAGCTTGTGGAGGCCGACCTCATACAAGGAGATGACCTCCACGAAAGCCCTCAAACAATAGTGAATGGCAAACATCTTTTCTATGCACGAGGGCCTGTTTCATGGACAGATAAAGCCGCTTTACGGCGCACCCGCAATCCATATTCCGACTATGGATACTACTTTCTCACGCAGACGGAAGCCACTTCGTCGCCTGTTGACACAACAAACTTCTTACAAACTTTCTATCCTTCACCCGATGATTACCATTCCCTTTATGAGCGAGATGGCTTTGCTTGGTTTCAAGGCGGACGCAATTTGTTTGATTCTGAGGCCATTATGGTGGGGAAAACAAAGGCATTGAAGCTCACAAAACCTCAAGTTTCAGGTGGTGGAAAGCTTTGTGTTGGAGTGAGCGCAGGGTCAAACAGTGAGGTGGAACTCTACATAGGAAGTCGTCTTTTGGGGCAACTCACCATACGATTGGGCGATTATGACAAGGGGAACTCACGTCGAGGAGCCTATCCTTTTGCGTCAGTTGATGAGCTTGACACACTGAAAATAAAGGTTGTTTCGGGTGGTCCCGTGCGGTTGGATGACGTTTCAATAACGTGGGATAACGCCCTTCCTGCACCATGGTTAGCAGCAAATAAGTTTGCCATTCCAGAGCTTGTAGGTGTTGTTCGCAATCAAAACAGACACGCAGATGACCAAGCTGACATGGTAATCATTGTGCCATCATCAGGAAAACTCACTGCAGAAGCAATGCGTTTGAAAGAATTTCATGAGAAGAATGATGGTCTTCGAGTGAATCTTGTGCCTGCAAACGAACTCTATAATGAGTTTTCAAGTGGTACGCCTGACGTCAATGCTTATCGCCGTTACCTGAAGATGCTCTATGATCGGGCGTCATCTTCCAATGATATGCCACGCTATTTATTGCTCTTTGGGGATGGTGTTTGGGACAATCGCCTATTGACCGACGCCACGAAAGGACTCAATCCAGATGATTATTTGTTGTGCTATGAGAGTGAGAACTCATTCAATGAAATCGAATGTTACACTGATGATAACTTCTTTGGACTATTAGATGACGGCGAGGGAGCAGACCTTTTGACACACGACCTGCCTGATATTGCGGTGGGACGCTTCCCTGTTTCTACCGCCGAAGAAGCCAAAGTGATGGTTGATAAAACGATAAATTACGCCGTAAACACTAACGCTGGAGCTTGGCAAAACACGCTAATGTTCATGGGAGATGACGGAAACGACAATGTATATATGGTTGATGCGAACGATGCCGCCGAGCAGATTGCGTCACAACTTCCAGGATATGTCGTCAAGAAAGTAATGTGGGATGCGTATAAACGAGAGACTTCTGCAACGGGAAATACCTATCCTGACGTAAGGAAAGCTATCATTCGACAACAAAATCAGGGTGCACTCGTGATGGATTATATAGGACATGGTTCTGAAATTCAAATCTCTCATGAAGGAGTTTTGAAGCTCAAGGACTTTGCATCTTTTACAAATCGCAACCTGCCGCTATGGATAACAGCCTCTTGTGACATAATGCCTTTCGATGGAATTGCCACAACTATCGGTGAGACGGCATTGCTAAATCCTCATGGAGGGGCTGTAGCTTGCTTTGGAACTACGCGTACTGTCTACACATATTACAACAAACCGATGAACATGGCCTATCTAAAGTATGTGATGGGAACGACAAATGGTCGTGCAAACACACTTGGAGAAGCCTCTCGTTTGGCGCAAGTGGAGATGATAACTACAAGCCAAGACCTCACATCTAATAAGCTTCAGTATGCTCTTCTCGGTGATCCTGCATTGCGATTAAACCAACCTAAGCCCATGGTTACTGTCGATTCAATCAATGGTATGGCTGTAAATGGAGCACAATTACCCGTCATAAAAGCTGGTGAAATCGTGCGAGTTGTGGGCCATGTCAACGTGGAAACACCTTACAATGGCATAGCAACGATGACGGTAAGAGACTCTCGTGAGCAGATCACTTGTAGGCGTAATGACCCTCAAGAGGCTGAAACGGCATTCCAATATTATGATCATCCGTCGACCATCTATGTGGGATCAGACAGTGTGAAGGCTGGAAAGTTCTGCTTTTCTTTTGCTGTTCCACGCGACATTAACTACACACAAGGCAATGGACTCATTAATATCTATGCCATTAACGATAGTCGTTCGCTTGCTGTTAACGGCTCGTGTGACCGCTTTTTGGTGGGAGGCACCTCGTCATTAGCAAGTGATTCCATTGGTCCTTCAGTCTTTTGTTATCTTAATTCGCCCTCGTTTGAGAATGGAGGAAACGTGAACAGCACGCCCTATTTCGTCGCTCAACTTCGTGATAAGGATGGAATAAACGTCTCAGGAAGCAGTATTGGGCACAATCTTGAACTCATTATCGACGATGATATGAATAAAACCTATGTGCTGAATGACAACTTTCAATACGACTTTGGTAGCTATACAAGTGGTACAACCTATTATAATATACCCGAACTTGCACCAGGTAAGCACCGATTGCAATTCAAAGCGTGGGATGTTTTGAATAATTCTTCGACCACATGGCTTGACTTTGAGGTCGTGAAGAATCTGACTCCAACGCTCTTTAGCGTAGCCGTTACAAAGAATCCGGCACAGACTGACACGCAGTTTATCATCAATCATGACCGTGTTGGCAGTCAGATGGATGTTGAAATTGAAGTCTTTGATACCGCAGGCCGATTGCTTTGGCGTCATAAAGAGCAAGGCGTTTCTATGTCAAATGCCTATACTGTTGACTGGAATCTATGTACTGACGGCGGAGGAAGACTGCAAACAGGCGTCTATCTCTATCGTGTGAAAGTGTCGAGTGACGGAAGTAAGCAAGTAAGTAAAGCACAGAAACTCGTTGTTGTGAGCAATAATTAGGCATCACAAGCGTTAATTTAGCAGATAAAAAACAGAAAAAGACAAGATGAAGAAACTGACTTTTATTCTCCTACCGATACTGATAATATCACTTTCTGCATCAGCTCAGGTGGACAAGAAAGACATATTCAATCCCGTTTACACAGCGGTTACCTCGCAAACTATTGCCCCTGATGCACGTGCAGCAGGCCTAAGTGACGTAGGAGTAGCTACAGATCCCGACGTAAACTCACAGTACTGGAACCCTGCTAAGTATCCTTTTACGATTAGTAGAGCAGGAGTTTCCATCAGTTATACACCCTGGTTACGTCAAATAGTCAATGATATGTACATGGCAAATCTTGTCGGATATTATCGTATTGGGGATTATAGTGCGGTGTCAACTTCACTCCGTTACTTCAACATGGGAGAGGTTCCATTGAGCAGTTCGGTAGGAAGCAGCAACGACATGACCATTAATCCCTATGAGATGTCATTCGATGCAGCCTACTCTTTGATGCTAAGTGAGAAGTTTTCTATTGCTGCTGGTGTGAGATGGATATACTCAGATCTCACTTACGACTATTCTTCTGAGACCACACCAGGTAGTGCTTTCGCTGCAGATATAGCCGCTTATTATCAAAACTACATTAATATTGGCCAACGAGAATGCCAACTTGGTGTCGGCTTAAACATCTCAAATATTGGTAGTAAGATTAACTTTGGGAGCGATGACAATAGTGAATTCATCCCAACGAATATGCGTTTGGGAGCTGCTTTGATGATTCCTGTCGACCAATTCAACCGCTTCACTATCGCTGTTGATGCCAACAAGTTGCTTGTTCCAACGCGACCCATCCAGAAAGAAAACGAAACTGACGAGGACTATAATGTGCGTTTGCAGAAAGACTACTATGATATTTCGAGCATAGGAGGCATATTTAAGAGCTTCGGTGATGCCCCCGGAGGCTTTAAAGAAGAGCTACAAGAGGTGAGTTGGAGCCTTGGTGGCGAGTATGTTTATAACGATAAGTTCGCTATTCGGGCTGGATATCACCATGAAAGTGAAACAAAAGGCAACCGAAAATACTTCACTGTAGGAGCTGGTTTCAAGATGAGTGCGTTCTCACTTGATGCGGGTTATGTTATCGCTACAGCCAAAAGTAACCCCCTTGACCAGACACTTCGCTTCACGCTTTCCTTTGATATGGATGGCTTAAAAGACCTTTTTAAGAAGTAGAAGGCTTGTAAGGATGATTTAATTCCACTTTAACATTGACAGAAAAAGAATGATTCGAGTAGGTATGGGCTTTGATGTCCACAAGTTAGTTGAAGGCCGTGACCTTTGGTTGGGTGGCATAAAAATAGACCATTCCATGGGATTGTTGGGCCATAGTGACGCTGATGTGCTGCTACATGCAGTCAGTGATGCTCTTCTTGGGGCTGCAAACATGCGGGATATTGGCTTTCATTTCCCCGACACCAGCGACAAAACACTCGACATGGATAGTAAGATTATCTTGAAACGTGTCGTGGAATTGATTGGCGAAAAGGGCTATCGTGTGGGCAATATTGACGCAACTATCTGCGCCGAACGCCCCAAAATCAATCCTCATGTGCCTGCAATGAAGGCATGCATGGCCTCTGTTATGGGCATAGATGAAGACCAAATATCCATCAAAGCCACGACAACTGAGCGGCTCGGATTCACGGGAAGAGAAGAAGGAATGTCTGCATACGCCGTCTGTTTGATTGAAAAATAGGAGCTGCTTAACCTGTTTTCTTGCTTTATTCTCCAACAAACAATAATGCCATTCCACTGCACCAATGAGCAGAAGACAATGATTTGCATGCATCAGAACCATAGTTTTATCCCACAATTACACACAAACCTTCAATAAATGAAAAGGATTTTTGGAATCTTTAAGATTAAAACCGAAGAGCGATGGCCAGCACTTGTCATGCTCGTTTATACGTTGTTGCTCAATGGTTTGGTGATTCATAAATACTTTAATAAGTTTTCTGAACTTGCAACCAACTATCATGAAGTGTTTGTTCGCACGTTCCACATCTCGGGGTTCGATGCACTAAGCTATGAGGTTGTATCGAGTTGGGACACTGCTTACAATATTTATCGCCATCCGTTGCTGGCGTTCTTCATGTTCATTCCTAATCAAATCAATCAAGGTTTGATGCTACTCACGGGCTTAAACTGCACCCAATTTGTTATGGCGGCATTGCTTGTGTGCTGTGGTTTCTATAGTTTCATCTTCCTTTATCGCATTCTTCGCGAAGTCATAGCATTGCCAAGGTTCGACAGTTTACTGCTCTCGGCCTTATTCTTCAGTTTTGGTTACATCATGGTCACCATCAGTGTACCCGACCATTTTGCACTTTCCATGTTGCTGTTACTCTTGACTCTCTATGTGGCAGGCAAGAAAATGAAACGCAATCAGCCGTTTACAAAGTGGCAAACCATTGTGTTTTTCATCCTCACGGCAGGCATTTCATTAAACAATGGCATAAAGGTTTTCCTTACAAACTGGTTCACAAATGGTCGTCGTTTCTGGCGTCCAGCCAATCTGTTGCTGGCTATTCTCTTACCATCGGCTGTCATTTGGGGCTTTGCACGCATGGAATGGAACCACTATGAACGGCCTAATTTCGTGGCAAGACAACAGGCAAAAGCGGCTAAAGTGGAACGCGAGCACGCCCAACTTGCACGTGCTTTCCGCGACACTACACAGCTGAAAGACTCTATTGCGATTGAAAAGGGCATCAAACTACTCATTAAACAGAAGGCAAGAGAGAAGTATATAGCCGACCATAAGCAACCATGGAACATGCATACTGGCAAGCCTTTGGCCAAAGGTGAGTTCAGTCAATGGACTGATATCACTACACCGCGCGTACCAAGTATTATAGAAAATCTCTTCGGTGAAACCATTCAGTTGCATCAAGACCATCTACTTCAGGACACATTACGCGCCCGTCCGCTCATTGTTCATTACAGATATGCCCTCAATTACATCGTTGAGGCGTTAGTTGTGCTGTTGTTTCTGGGTGGAATATGGTTTGGACGGCGTGCCCGTTTGATGTGGCTCGCCCTGTCGTTCTGGGCTTTCGACATGGCCATTCATGTCATTCTCGGCTTTGGTTTGAATGAAGTCTACATCATGGGAGCGCATTGGCTCAGTCCGCTTCCCGTCATCATGGCCTATGGTTTCAGTGCTCTTCAACGTCGAAGAGCAGCCCTCAACACACTGCGTGCAATCACATTAGCCCTCTGTCTGTTCCTTTTCGCGTGGAATTTCGTGCTATATTCTAACTATTTATGGGGCTAAAATAATAACACTTCCCCACCTCTCATTATTTTTATTGCTATAAAGAATAATGTGATTCGCATATCTCAATATCGTGAGTGTTATTCGTTTCCACAATATATTTCACCAAATTATACTGAGGATTATATAGCATAACGCCGTAAACATAGTATATTCTCTATACTATTCGCCATTAAATCATGCGTGAATTGCCGTAAACAACGCTATGAATTGCCGTAAACCAGGTTATGATATGAACATTTCAACGCCGTAGGTGTTACGTTTTCGATAGCCCAGGGTTGCCAAACGATAGTGCAGGCTACCCTGGGTTAGCGTATGGTTTGTGGGGAACAACGCCGTAGGTGTTGAGCTTTTGATAGCCCAGGGTTGCCAAACGATAGTGTAGGCTACCCTGGGTTAACGTAGGTTGTGCATGGAACAACGCCGTAGGTGTTGCGCTTTTTTTAATTAATCCGCCATAAAAGGTTTCATTGTTAGCGTGACTTCACAGAAAAAGCTCAACACCTACGGCGTTGAATCTCCTTGCGAATGTTTACCCGGGGTAGGCTCGTCTCTCGCCAACCCTGGGCTATCAAAAGAACAACTCGTACCGAGTTGCGTGGTGAGAACATTTATATTGCGAAATTCATCCATTGGGATAATAGCGCAATACCAACGCAGTTGCGAGATGAAACAATTGTGAGTGTGACGTTGTTGATAATTAAAGGTGAAATAATATAAGGCAAATTGTCGCGTGAACTGCCGCATTTTACCGCATAATATGCGTCAAATCAGCCAGTAAAATGATGCAAATCACATCGGGAAATAGCTGAAAACGGCTGGTGGTTTCTATAATTTCTATGACTAACAAGGACTTAGCTCTTTTTAAAACTGAAATGGTGCATCATTTATAATGCACCATTCACAACAATGATTAGGCTTTATTTGTATCGGAAATAAAGCCAAAACACGGCATAAAATCTACTTAAGCATGTCCCTTTTCAGGGAAGTTGGGAGAGGTTTCTCCCTTAATTAGCCTCTTCCTCCCCTATTTTCTTCGGTCCACGCACCTTATCTTTCATCGTCAACCCCTGCTTAATTTCAATATGAATGCCGTCACTCATCCCCGTAACCACGCACCGACGCTCGAAGGTTTGTTGCTCTCCACTGCCCTTTATGACATAAACATAGGTGTTGTTGCCCTCAAACTCGATTGCACTTTCAGGCACAGTAAGTACATGATTGGCTTGAGCGAGCACGATTTCTGCATTGGCACTATAGCCCGAACGAAGCTGAGTGCGACCTAATCCCGTGATAGCGGCCTTGAGTTCAAACTGATTTGCGCCATTGTTTTCTACGGCTTTAGGAGATATATACTCTAATTTCGCCTGCAGTTTCTCGTTTTGTAGTGCGCCAATGGTTATCTTCATAGCCATTCCAGTGACGAGACTTCCCACCTCGGTTTCATCGATATTACCTCGGAAAATCAAATCGTTCATGTTGGCAACTGTGGCAATTGTCGTACCATCATTAAACGTATTACTCAGGATTACGGTGTTACCCACCTTCACAGGGATATCTAAAATCAAGCCGCTTACGGTTGAACGAATCAACGTTGAGCTTGTGTTTGCATTGCTCTTCGACACTCCATCGCGCACCACTTCAAGGTTATCGTTGGCTGAACGCGCCTCTTCTTGGGCCTGACGCATGGTTTGTCTCACCTTATCATACTCGTCTGCACTGACCAATCCCTTATCAAACAAGACCTTTTCTCGCTGATAATCAATCATTGCTTGCTTGAGATTGACGTTTGCTAAGCGTACTCTTGACTCCGAAGAACTAAGTTGTTGCATGTCGGGAATAACCTTAATCTTGGCTATTATCTCACCCGCTTGCACGCTTTGTCCTGCTTCTTTGAGTATCTCTGTAATGATTCCACTGATCTGTGGCTTAACACTTACCTCGTTTCTTGGCTCAATCTTGCCCGTCACTACAGTCGTTTTCTTTAGATCCATGACTGTAGGAGTAAACTCTTCATAGGCAACTGACTGAGGACGCGACTTCATCCAAAGGAACACAAAGGTTCCAATGAAGACCAAAGCAATAAGGGCTGCAATAATAAACTTAATGTACTTTTTCATAAACCTAACCCCAACCCTTTCCTAAGAGAAAGGAGCTGAACCGCTAAGGGGATTTATTATTCGTTATTGTTTGTATTTAATTATCTCATTATAAACATTTCTATGTCTTACCATTTGCACTTAATTTGATGCAAATTTGAACTCTCCTCCTTTAAGGAAGGGCTGAGAACAAGTTATCATCCGTCCCTCATTGCATCGACAGGCTTTATAGACATGGCCCTCGCTGCAGGCGCAAGACCGGCTAATATGCCTAAAATGCTTAGCAGAACTACGGCACCTACGGCCGTCCAAAAGCCTATTTGGAAGTGTGAACTCACGATTCCATCCGTTGTGTTTGCAAGCTCTGCAAGTTGTAAAATGACTACAGCGAAGAGCAAACCACTCATC
>QWCO01000288.1_pt1 | contig 27534 bp, 32 predicted proteins | sample 1972611 | NCBI WGS metagenome assembly QWCO01 (sample SAMN09866706, study PRJNA288562) | Human oral metagenome isolate term1_saliva, whole genome shotgun sequencing... | reverse complement strand
GTCTTTTTTAAATTTAGCTAAAGCTCGCTCTTTTTTCTGGCTTTCCGTTAAATCTTCCACAACTTCTGATTGAATATTTGCCGTTTGTTTTTTTTGCTGCTTCAAGGCCGCCGAATAATAGGTTTCGTAATACTTTTGATAATAATTCTGCCAAGCCGCGTGGTATCGTTTCCATTGCTCACTTGGCTGATTTTCTTGCTGGATATTATACAAATTTTGAACAGCTTGCTGAGGCTTATATTTTATCGCTCCTAAATTATGTGAGTTTTCATCAACTTTTGCAATATCTTGCTTATTCTGGAGCGGTTGAATAACTTTTTGACGAGTCTTAAAGTCGTTAGTCTCTTGACCAACACCAGAATTAAAACTAGCTTTTGGTTGCGGTTGAAATGGTTTCGAAACTTCCTCAATTGAGTTTTTAATTAATTCTTCTCGCTGCCCATCAACTTTTCTAGAGTTATTTTGATTTTTTAAATATTCTGCCAAGTTAATTTTCTCTGGCTGATTTTCTTTTTTGCTTTGCTGAATTTCTAAAATTTGTTCAGTATTAGCTTTTTGATAAAGCTGTTGAACTTTTTGCCTTCGAAATTCAATCGCAGCACGATTTCTATCATTTGAAAAAGTACTCTGCAATTGCCTCTCAGGTATATTCAATCCATTGTTTTGATTTTTTGTATTATTATCATTCATTTCTCTTGATTTTTCCCTACTCTTAGTATACAATAGATAATGAGCTATGTAAATAGTCAAAACCATAATAAGCCGCGATGGTGGAATTGGTAGACACGCTAGACTCAAAATCTGGTGAGCATTACGCTCGTGCCGGTTCAAGTCCGGCTCGCGGTACCACAGAAGAATGACTGAGCAACGAACAGTCATTCTTTTTTATTTAAAGAATAGACCCACGGTTCAACGACAGCCGTGGGTCTTTTTATTGTTCCAATTGAGGCAATTCCGTATCGAATTACTTCATAGGCACAATAAACTTCCTAAGATTAGTTTGTAAATTAACAATTCGGCCAAGAATATCAACCCTTTTCGAAATTCGAACGCGGCTAAATAAGTCATAAAATCATAGCCAGCCAATAGATTTTCGAAAAAAAATAATTTCAAGAAAGGAAAACCATGGTAATAATCGTTAAAAAATATTCACGAAAAACACCAATCAAAGTCAACATTCATAAGCCCGAATGAAAGCGTTATATCGCAATTTAAGCAATCTTGGTGGTCATTAATCTGCCCTGGCAAAAATAATAGCGTGACGGCTCCAGCCAAGGCGGTTTTATGACCGCCAAGCCATAGCAATTTAAAAAAACAAAAAAACAAGGAGAAAAGAAATGAAAAATATTAAGAAATTTAACTACAAGAAATTAATTGAAACAACTAAAACAATTGTAATTTATACCGCTGTAATCGCTGGTTTAGCTTTCTACTTTGGTATGAAACAAGGTGAAGCTAATACAAAAGTAAATCACGATAAATTAGTTGAGACAATTCGAAATTTAAATTTAAAGTAAAAAGCCGTGAAAAAACCCAAAAAAATATTAAGCAACAAGCCTTCGAAGTTGCGCCAGTTGCTCAAGCGAAACCACGAGTCGTGGAGGCTACGGTTTCGCCCTCGCCCCAAACTGTGCGAGTTAATAGAACAACTGGTGGCTGCGAACAATTTCGAAATACAGTTGAAAAATATGATTGGGATACGAATACGATACTGGCAATTATGCAGGCCGAAAGCGGTTGTAACCCTACTGCGGATAATTCGGGACTCAACCAAAACGGCACGGTCGACATCGGACTTCTGCAAATTAACAGTATTCACGGCTTTTCGAAAGCAGAACTCACCAACCCAGCACGCAATATTGCCATTGCTCACCAAATCTGGCAAAAGCAAGGCTACAAAGCATGGAGTGCGTTCAATAACAAAAGCTACTTAAAATTTCTATAAAAATATGCTCATACGGCCAAAGTCTAAGCACCTTTTATATCGAGAATTAAGAATTAAATTCCCAACTTTTTATTTTTATCATAAGCATACAAAATTAGGCTGGCATATTTATTTTTAAAATTTAATCAAACGAAAGCAGGAATTATGAAAAAGTTAAAGATTACATCAATTATTTTTAAAGGAGAAATGGTAAAATTTGTTGAATTACAAAATTAAAACCCCTCACCCTGTCACATGGATATAAAATATGATTAAAAACTTTTCAAAATATCGAAAACACATCAAGCATAAAAATGGCGAACTTTATTATAGAGACATTCTAATTAGAGTGGAAATGCCACCAGAATATGAATATTATGATATTTCTACGGTTAAAGTAAATTTCAAAGAAAAAGAAGCTTCCGCAGCAAGAGTTATTAAATCAAAGAAAAGAAAATCACAACATTACTTTTCTTGGCTGGTATATTTTGAAGGGCGACCAATACACTACTCTTCCTGTGCTTTTAGATTAGAAAACATATTCGATGAAATAGACAGATACTATGTTGAATAAGGAGAAATATGAAGATAATAACTAACTATAAAAACTTTGATATTAAAGTTTCAAAACTCGGAAATTACTTTGCTTATTCAGATATTGGTTTATCAGATTATATGTATGTGAAATTAGGTAAATATAGCAATGTCGAAGATGCAAAGCGTGATATTGATATGTTTTGGCAAGATTTCGATGATACTGGTGATAATTATAATTATTAAAGGAATGAAATGAAAATTTATGAATTATCTGCTGGCACACATATTATTTCAGCCGATAGTAGAATTTGGAACATTGCGTGCCACGACTACCCTTACACGAAGTTGATAAGTGGTGGTTCTATCGCTTATGTAGATATTAAAAGCGAAGTTAAGAAAATTAAAGGAGGATATTTAATATATGAAACGGTATAAATTGCTTAAAGACTTACCTTTCGCAAAAGCCGGAACGGTATTTACGAGAAATACTTTTAAGAGTAAGGATGGTCTAAGTGATTATGATTATCTTGAAACCCATATATTGTTAGATGGTGATCAAGATGAAACTTACTTTAGCCTTCAGCGAAACTATTTTATAAATAATTTCGATAAATGGTTTGAAGAAGAGCCAAAGATATATTTCACGATAGATTTCTTTCGAAAAGAGATTGCGAAAGTATCAGAAAAAGAAATTATGGGTTATGCGATTGATAATGTGAAAAGTTTAGGATTATTATTCGAAACCAAAGAAGAAGCCAAAAAATATCTCGAATACCTGAAAGCAAAAGCTATTATTAAACAAGACGCTAAAGTATTTAAACCAGATTGGAATAATGAAGAACAACCTAAACATTATGGTTATTGTCACGCTGAAAGCAAGAGACTTTGGAGAGACGCTGAGTATACAGAAAAAAGGTCGACAATATATTTTAAATCTATTAAAGATATTGAAGAAAGCTTAAATAATCACCCTGAAGAGTGGAAAACTTACCTAACTTATGAGCAATAATCAATTACAACTAACAGATTTAGAACAACAAGTTCTAGAAGCTTTTTGTGAATTATATTGTGACTTTGTGATAAACAAAGGTGATCCTGTACCAAGGCAACCTGAATATAACTAAAATTATAAATAATAATGTGGTAGTTATAATAATAGTTTTAGCGTGGTTTTGTCATACGCGCAAGTTATGTTCAGATTTGAGGGATAGACAGAAACAAGCACCTTTAATACGATCATAAGCAATTTTCAAATGTTTCTGCCCTACCTCAATAATATTAAAGGAGATAAAATATGAAAAACAATTTTATAATAGTTCACGAAACACTTATACAATCAATATTAGCAGACATCTTTTCATTTCTAACGATTGCCTCAATGTTGTTATTTAATCATTATCTGCTAAGCGGTAATGTATTACTTGATTTATGTTTTATGTATATGGCTTTCATTGTGATGAAATCGAAAGGCAACAAAAAGACGAAAAGGTTTAATACCAAAGAAAAAGCGATTAAATTTTTGGAAGAACAATAATGAAAATAAAACTTTTAATGGCTTCATATATAGGTATGTTATTATCAATCTTCCTTTCGCTCGCCTTTCTCTTTCGATCTGAGTTTATTCTCTCAATCTTTTGGTTGATAATATCTTGTATAAGCTTATATCTTTTTAGAAAAATTGTAGAAGATATAAATGAGGAGTGAAAATGAAATACATAGTTTTTGACATCGATGGTGTTTTAGCAGATTGCTCGCACCGTTTGAAATATATTCAAGGTGAAGATAAGGATTATGACAAGTTTTATTCCAAAGAAGAACTATGGAAAGACAAACCTATCAAAGCTGGTATGAATATTATAGACGCATTGAACAGATTTGAAGTTATGAGAGATAATCCTCGACTAACAGAATTTTATGGCGAAGTTGTCTTTATAACTGGTAGAAATGAAATTTGTAGAAATATTACATCTAATTGGCTCTATAACAATACACTTGAAAGACCAAGTGTTGTTCAGAATCTTTATATGCGACCTGAAAATGATTATCGTCCTGCTCACGAAGTTAAGGAAAGCTTAATTAAAAAACATATTGGTTTTGGAAATATTCTCTTCGCATTTGATGATGATGACCAAGTAAATGAAATGTATAAGAAACACGGAGTTATTTGTTATAAACCAAATATAACTAAGAGAGTATTATGAATAAAGCGGAGAAATGGAATTTCGAAAAGCAAGAATACGAAGAGTATGAATTGCCAGACAACTGTCCCCTAGTCTGCTACAATATGGAAAAGATAATAAATTGTGCAGATTGTAAGAAAGAATTTCAATATAGAAAAGGTTATTCTAGTAAAGCAATTCATAATGAATATGGCTTTGGCTATCCAGTATGCGAAGAATGCTATAAAAAGGAACTAGAAAATGAGAGAAAGTATAAAGAATATGTTTAAATATATAGATTGGTTAAAAGTATTTTTCTTCTTATTCATTTTATTTTCGATAGGCTGGTTTGTTTTCATAATCATATGGGGTATTCAAAATGAACCACCACAACACAGCGCTGATACACTTCGAAAAATCAAAATCTGCCGAACTTACTCAAATGATTTTTGGCGGAATGATATAGATTTTATCGATGGTAAATGTTATTATAAAGGTAAAGAAGTAGAGATAAAATAAGGAGCGATAATGAATTTTAATGACTACCAAAACCAAGCAATTCAAACAGACGTTGCACATAACGCCACTACAAAATCCTCTCGCTACAACGGCTATATGGAAAAAGCCTTAGGCTTAGCTGGAGAAACGGGTGAAGTCTTAGAGATAATTAAGAAAATGATTCGAGATAAAGGCGGAGTTTTCGAAACTACGCCAGAAGATCGCGAAAAACTTAAAAAAGAGCTTGGCGATGTTTTGTGGTATCTTTCTGCCCTAGCCTTTTATAATAATATTAAACTTGAAGATATTGCAAAAACTAACCTCGAGAAATTAGCCAGTCGGCAAAAACGCAATAAAATTCACGGTAGCGGAGATAATCGATAAATCACAATCACCTACAGGCTAATAAGATTATTAAAATAGTGCCATGGATAGACCATTGGGATTTTGTTGTATATTTTACAATTCCTATAAGGTGCCATTTTGTTGTTTTTCTGCTAGTCTTGATATATAATAACAGATATGATTACAGTTTTTATTGATGAATCTGGGAACTTAGGAAGAGGTGGAAGATATTTTGTTCTTGCAGCTGTTGTTTTTGATGATAGGAATTCTGGATCTAAAAGAATAAAGAGACTAGTTAAAAGAACTTCTCTTAGGATTGGAAAGGCTAAATATGGCAAGCCTCTTGAAGAACTTAAAGCTAGGGATGATTTATCTTTTGTTGATAGACAGAGGTTCTTACAGAATATGGCGAAGCGGCCCGACCATGAAATCTTCTACTTTATCGCAGATAAAAAGCATGTCTCCATGCTACAACAAGGTAAACCCAAAAACCTTGCATACAATTTTTTTTCGGGCTTATTAGCTAGAGAAATTGCCAAAAAGTATCCTACTCAAGATATATCTATATTATTCGATGAAAGAACAACTAAAGTTGCATCAATGAATTCATTAAGTGACTACATAAGAATTAAACTATATACTATGGTAGGCTTTTATGGAAATATTACAGTTGATCAAGCAAATTCTAAAAGTTCTTTAGGGCTACAAGCCGCTGATGTTATTAGTAATACTATCTATCAATCCATAGAGAGTGGAAAACAGCATTTCTTAAAAATAATTGAAAGTAGGATAGAAAGCCGCCAACATTTTCCACAAGGTAAGTTTGGAAAATAGAAAAAAAGTATTGACTTTTTTGAAAACATAATATAAAATAATAATGTAGCATAAGCCTTACAGTGAGCTTTAGTTAGTAAGTATAGTTTTTCCTATACCGACCTGTAAGCAGCTGAAAACACTCTTCGGGGTGTTTTCTTTTTTTGTTAGAACTATCATCCTGGCATAATTAAATTAGTTTAAGCAAAGCTGGTGCAAAAACGCTGGGGTGATAAAAATAAGGATAAATAAAAGAACCCGTTTTGAGTTCTTTTATTTCGTATTTTCTGGTATAATAAAATAAAAAAGAGGTGGTCGCTATGGAATTAGGACTATTAATGCGTTATGATAAAGTCTACGGATTTTTTCATGAAGACGACGAAACTAAGCCAGTTGTGCTGATTTATTCAGGAGATCGGACGGCAGAATTTAGTACTTTCAGTTATTTAGTTGATGGAGATAAAGGAGCAGAAAAGCACTACAAATTCCTTCCGAATGATATTCAACTAAATACTTTCAAAGACGGCTGGATCAAAGCCGCAGAATAAAACCACTCATCATGAGTGGTTTTTTATTGTGCTTCTGTTAACTAAAAGAACCCAAAACGGGTTCTTTTTATTTTCTTAATTCTCTATTTACTTCTTAGCCCCTAGTTTGAAAATTGGTTTCAATCCTGCAAATGCAGTCGCAATTGCACCACTAATCGCCAAAATCTCTTTCGTTGCGTTTGGAATTAGAATCACACAAATTGTAGCAATGAGCATATTTGTCAAAATTCCAAGGTCAGCGATGAAATATACTGTTGTTTTAGCTTTTTCGCTAATTCGTGGTTCATATTCCGTATTTGCAATATTTTGAGCTACTTCTTCTTGCATTTTATCCAACATTTCAATCTCCTTTTCTGTCAAAGCCCTTCGTTCGACCTTAACTTCATTTTTAACATTTTGCGACACTTCATTTTCAACCTCATTTTGAGTTACAATACCTTCGTTTTCAGGTGTTTTTGGCTCATTTTCAGGCTGTTTTGGCGTTTCGGGTTTAACTTCATCTTCGCCCTTAACTTTCTCTAAAATTTTATTAAATCGTTCATCGGAAAGTTGCGCTGGGCAAGCCGTTGAAGAATGATCACGGTGCTTTCCAATTTTATCCACGCCAAGTGCTTGCGAAGCTTTCTTTAAAACTTCAATATAACGCTCATCACTCACATTGTCGAGAAACTCGATTGTGAAGCTTTCAATATTACTTTCGTGATTACCGTTCGTGAAAGCCGTATTTCCTTTTGGAACAACCTGAACAATTTTTTCATTCGAAACTACAAGGTGCGCTGATTTAAAGCTTTCCTTCCTTCTAAATTCATTTGTTGTCGCTTCGATTGAGCTATTCGCTGTGTTATGAACTGTAATTTCGCGAATTGGTTGTGAATCTCGCTGCAATTCATCAATAAACTTTTTCTGAATCTCATAATCTTGTGGAATATTACCAAAATATTTTCCATTGCTATCTTTGAGATTCTTTCGTCCATAGAACTGATTAGATACATGAGCTGGAATTACCCCATCTACAAAATCAAACTCTTTTTCAAACTCAACAAATTCTGGTGCTTTATTCTCTGGAATAGCTGCTTTAGTTTCAGGTTGTTCCACCTTTCGAAAATCTCCGAGATTTGGTAGCGATCCTTCTTTTTCATCAAAAGCTGAGAAATGAAGATAGACGCCCGAACGCTGCGATTTAAACCAACGGTCATCACCATTGACATTTTCACCGAACACCCAGCCTGCCATTTCAATTTCTGAGCCATCTGGATAGCTTGCGAATACGCCAGATTGAGTTGTCGGCTCATATCGAACATTTACGCCAACACCTGAATTTACTACACGAACATTGTCGCTTTTCTCTACAATCTGAACGCCACCGATTCGCTCGCTCCAGCCAAGATAGCGAAGTCCAGCATTTCCAAACCAACTACAAATTTCAGCAATTGAATTGTAAACACCCCTTGCTCCGCTATGAACTTCGCTGTCGTGGATTTCAATTCGCCCGTCTCCGTGGTTAAACGCCCAACCTACGTGTTCGTAGGGGTCATATTCTCCGCTCGTTATATCAAAGAAGACCGGAACCCAAAGACCAACAGGAGGGGTTTCTTCTTGGTGGACATTTCCTGCCGCCCTTTGAGCTAGATATTCTAGCCCTGCCGATTCTCTACGAACAGGTGCATTAACCGCGTCATCTGCATATTGCAAACACCAGCCTAGACTTGCTCTAATATCAAGGTTCGGAATTGTTTTTTGAATGTATTTACTCATTATTCTTTTCCTTTCTTTTAATTCTTGCCTTAATTAAATCTTTCTCATATTCTTCTCGCCAAGCTTCAACTAAACTATCTATATAACCATTACCTCCTAATGCTTTATATTCTTCGAATGCTCGCTCGATTTCATCAACTTTTTCAGGTTGAACATTAATCATTAATAAAATTTCGTTACGCTTGCCGTTTTTAGCGTTATTCTGTCCAATATCTCGAACTTCATGAATTTCTCTGCGAACAGAATCAAAATTTTCATTTACGCCTTGGAACTCTCCTTTGAGCATTTCTTTCAATCCATTTTTAGCATGGCGAAAGAGTGTCAAAACTCCGCCGATTAGCCCAACCAGAAATGCAATAAAAGTCCCGATTTCACCAACTGTTATTTGCTCCATATTTAATCCTTTGCGATATAGCTTCCGCTACCTAACCATGCATTCCTTCCAGTTGCGCCAAATCGGCCAATCGAGCCATCTGTACGGAAACGATAAACCCCTGTACCACGCTCATCACCATTATTTATAGCTGTCGCACGAATAATCGTTTCTGAAGCTGGAATAAACTTATCTGGTATTCTTTCAGATAAACGCTCACCTCTACCACATTCCGCATCATCAGTGAGTTGCCAATAGACAATTCTTCCGACCTTCCGAACTTTAATGTTCAATCCATATCCAATCGAGAATTCCTCCAACTCTTCTTTGATTCCCAAAGCTTCCGCTTCTAAAAGCTTCAAGCCCATTTCTTTATTAACGGCCAAATGTTCAGCCTTAACCAATCCTTTTGTCAAAGCCTCACTTTTCAACTTACCAGATTGTTCAAAATTATCCAGCATCACGCTAATTAACCGATTCCATTGCTCCGCTCCAGCTATTGAAGTTTCCACCAACGCTCCAGCAGAGTGCGGCTGAGCCTTTCCACCAACTCCTCGCTTCACTTCGCTCAAACCGTTTTCACCAATCACACCCAGCACGATTTCCATTTTTTCAGGGGTCAATTCACCAGCCGAATTTACGCGGTCAATCACCACCAAAACCGCCGTATCACTATTCCAACCTACAGTCGATTCTACTAAAATATCTTTCGAAGTTACCGTAATTGAACTCTTTAATTTTGTTGGTGAAACCACCATTGTTTTTATTAACTTATCATCAACACTCGCCATATTTCTCCTTATTCACTCTGTGCTAAATAAACACCACTTCCGACATACTCATTGTGTCCGCTCGTCCCTCGCCGCTCGATTGCACCATTCGTACGAAATGCATAATAGCCACCTCCGCTAAAATTACCATTATTTATTGCTGTAAAGATTAAATTTACGTCTTTTGCAGGGCGAAATTCTTCAGGGATTTTCTCGGTCATTACACCGTTTCCAGAATGCGCCGTACTTGAAAGTTGCCAAAATATCATCCCGTTAATTTTTTTCACAAATATCCGAAGACCCCAACCAATCTCAAATGAATCCCAATCTGGCGGCTGAACTAAGCCTAATGCTCCTTTCAAGGCCCTCCTTGTGGTTCTTCCTAGCAAAAAATTAATATATTTTTGTCCTTCCACTTCACTGCGATAAATCCCAAAACCGTTCTCTTCAACCGCTTGAGTACTCGAACCCATCTCAAACTTATTTGGATTAACGCTAACTTCTCTTATCTTACTCGTAAGTTCACTTCTAGTTACATAGTCTCCTGAGTTTTGCTTTTTCGCAAGCTCAGCAACTACAAACGATTTATCTGCTTTCGTTGGTATTGATGTTATTTGACTTTCGACCCAACGCTTATTTGCTACTTCTTGCGGTTGGCTTGGGTCGGGAACATTAAATACACGCTGGTTGTTAATGTTTAAGTTCTTGTAAAATGTTGTATTATTATTATCAATACGGAACAGGTTTTGGTTATTGATTTTATCGAAAACACCGAACGCCCCACCACTAGCTGAAAAGAACTCATATTTTTTACCTTGTGGGTGTGTAAGATAAATACTTGCTGAGCTAGAGCCATTGCCTGGGGTAATTTCTAGTCCAGAAAATGTGCGAACTTCACTATTAAGATTCGATTTAGTTAAAACATCCGCTGGTACTGACCCTGATGATCCAGAAGACCCAGCTGGTCCCGGTGGTCCTTGAGGACCCTGTGGTCCAGGAATTCCCTGTATACCTGGAATTCCTTGAGGTCCTCTTTCACCTTGTGGACCTCTTTCTCCAGGTAGTCCACGCTCGCCTTTTTCGCCTCGTTCTCCCTTAGCTCCTTGTTCGCCGCGCAAACCCTGTTCGCCTTGGTCACCTTTTGGCCCAGGAATACCCTGCACCCCATCATCACCCCTGTCTCCCTTTTCGCCTTTTTCACCCCTTTCACCTCTAGGGCCTTGCTCCGAGGTATATATCAATCCAGCCTCAATTTTAATATTTTGTTCGTGTGACTCCTGTTTAATCTCAATCTTCGCCTCAGGCTGTTGTTCGAAGTGCAAATTATCCATTCAACCCCTTTCGGCGAATATCAGGATAAACCAACACTCGCAAAAACTTTTTTCCGTTCGGAAATGACAATACTTTACCGCTTGGTGTAGTATATTCAAGTTCACCACTTAACTCCACCGCTTCGCCATCTTCATTGAACTCCACTTTTTCAGTGGCTTCAGGTGTAAAATTAAACCGAAAACTAGCCCCATCTTCCGTTACGCCTACAAACTCCGCCAAAGCCTCAATTTTTGCGTTTTGGTCTGTTTTGTCATTATCTACCACAGGCTTTGCTGAAAAATGCAATTTTGCCCCATTCTCATAAATCTCTCGCGGAAGTGAAACTGTCATCGTTTTACTATCACCGCGTTTAAATTCAATTTTCTCCATTTGTTCCTTTCAGCAATAAAGCAGGCCAAAAAGCCTGCCTTACCACAAATTCACTTCAAAACTTATTCTTTCGACTTTTTCGAAGTAGGCTCTGCTACAATTTCTGCTTCTTGGGCGTTTTGTTCTTTTTCGATCGCCGCAAGTCCGCCAACTTCTTCATAATCTTCATCATCTCGCAAATCATCAATTTGTGTAGAATTACTTGCCGTATCTACCAAATGAATTTCATTGCCAGTTTCTTTATGTCGAAAAACCAATGTCTTATCTTCAACCATTTTTCCTCCTTAAGCTTTTGTAATTCCAGCCACCGCGTTTTTCTTACCGTTCAGCACAAACGCATCATAATAGAATCGACCAACCAACACTGAACCCGAAACCAACTCAGAATCAGTAATAATTCGTGTTTCCGCAATCTTTTTAGGTGCAAGCATTGCGTCCTTATGCCACATAATCGCCTCAAAGTTCGCTGGCAAATAGCTGGCTGGTACCTTGATTACTGGAATACCATCAATTTCACCAACATATCCTTTTTTAATAAACGAATCATTTGTGTTTGGAGCTTGAGCAGTAGTCACAATTTGCTTTTTCACCGCTTTATAAAAGCTTGGTTTTACAAACAAATATTTTTGGCTTTCTGGCACTTCCGCCTCGTCCATAAACACATTAAGGTCAAGAACGTTGTCATAAGCGTCTTCTGGTTTAAATACCACCTTTTGACTATTTGCAGTTACCGCTTTTGAAGCCACCAACAAACGATGTTTATCAATCTCAGGATAAACTATCTTGTTCATTTGTTCTTTCAAGACGATTCCAGCTTTTTTGAGCTCGCCTTGGTCTTGGTAGTTCCCTTTATCAATTGTAATCTTAAAAGCTCGGTCTTTCGAAAGCGTATAAGATGTTTTAGTATCTTGAAGCTCGTTATTTCCACCATAGCGGTCGCCAGCTTCAGCACGGTTATAATCCTTCAAAGCTTGCGGCTCAATCGTTAAAACATCAATTGTTTTTGCACCGGTAAAATCATAATTATTATTTACCGCTTTTTCAGTATAAGACCCTTTCGAAAAACTCTGGTCAAGAGCCTTACCAAATTTTGACAATAAATTTACAGCCATTTATTATATCTCCTTTTACGAGAGGAATCCGGCCAAAAAGCCATCATCATCTGCACTTGGCGAGCCGTTCAAATTTGAATTTAGTGCACCACCGTTTTGCATCTCACGCAGACTTTCACCAGCGTTTAACTTTGCTTGTTCCATTGCACTTTCCACAATTGCAATCTGTTGATCAATAGTGTTTAACACTAATTCACTCATTGCAGTGTAGTTTTCCACTCCGCTGGCTTGCAATTGCCCAACTTGGTCTAATACCAAGCTCGAAATCAAACTCTCCGCCTTTTTGTTGTAGCTTTTCGAATCTGGATTCAAGAAAGCGTGTTTTTGCACTCGTTCCGCAATTCCAGCTTGCACTTGAGCAATTGAATTATCCAAATCGCGAGCTTTTTCCACTTCGGCAATTTTGCGTTCGTTTTCAGCTTGCTGCTTCTGAATTTCCTGAGCAATCAGTTGGCGGTTATATTCCGCCATATCTTCCACGCTGGCGTTGCCATCTTCATCAAGCTTTAATTCAGGGGCGTTTTGCTCCGCTTTCCACTTTTCGAAAGCCTCATAATCTGCTTGACTTGCTCTCAATTCACGATTTTCACGCAAAAGTTGCTGAATCCTCATGCTCGCTCTGGTGTTTCTATCTGGGCGATGATATTCCGGTTCTTCCTCTTTGTTAATATTCTCCACTTCCGCCGAATCTCCTTTGGAATCACTCTCAGGTAACCGTTGCTCGTCAGCTATCGTCTCACCCGAAAAACCAGCCAAAAATCCGTCTTCCGCCGTTTGATTTTCTACTGCTGGCGATACAGTAGAAGCGGTTTCAGCTCCGCTTGGGTTTTCCGCCAATTGATTCTCTTCGTTCATTTGAACCTTTCTCGACATTTAGCGTGTTAGTCGTTCACGGGAGATACGCTCCTTGCCAGCGACCACCTGAAAGCAGGAAGAGGTCGTCACCAGCAAGCAGCTCACCTCATTTTCGGTCAAGGTGTGGAAACTTTGTTTTAACTTCTTGCTTGGTTTGGATATTTTCAAAAACCAACCCATTTTTAGTTTGTTTTCGAAGCACCAAAACAGGGCTAATAAACATCGCAAAGCTTTTCGACCTATCTTTTGCATTGCAAATTAGTTGCGTGCCTTTTTGAATATACTCAAATTCTGGAATTTTACTCATTTTCTCGCTCATCTTCCACCTCAATTTCATTAATCAGTTCTTTTACTTTCTGTTCACAGATTCGATAAATCTTAAAATTCTGACCAATATTTTCCAGCGAGCCGTTATTGTCGCAAGTTTCCGTAATCTCAAACTTCATTTTCTCCAATTTTTCGAACAATCGCTTTTTAGCATTTTGCCAAGCTTCGCTTTTGCGAAAAATCTTCAGCTCGCGAATTTCTTGTTGCTCGCGTTCAATTTGCTCGCGTTCAGATTTCGAGATTGTGGGTGTTTCTACTTCCATTTCGGGCGTAAAACTTCCACCGCTATTCAAAATATCATCGTTTTTCATCTAATATTCTCCTTGTTTCATCAAATCTTGCAACTTCGGGTCAGTAATCATGCTTGGGTCGAAATCTTGTGAATAATCACGCGGATTTTGTGGTTTTTCTTCCATCATTTCTTCTTCAGGCTGTGCTTTTGGAATTATCATCTGCTCACGATTTTGCACATTCGCTGCTTTCAAGAATTGTTCAAGCAGCAACTTATAGTCCAGCGTTTCGCCTCGTTTTTCAAGCTCCTCAATCGCTTTCTGGCCAAAACTTCCTTCTACCATATCAATTACCGCCTTAATCCGTTCGAACTCTTCCTTGCTATCATTTTCAGCACTCGAGCCAATATCAACCAAAAACTTATAACCACCCTTTAAATCTTCAGCCTTGATCTTAAACTTAGCGTAATCATCGTTGAGTTTAGTTAGTTCTTCACCTTCAAAACCTTTTGCTTCCAAATCTTTAATTTCTTTTTCGAAAAGTTCAAATTCAATCGGTAGTTTCTGGCGAGTACCAAGCTCTTCAAGCATTCCTTCAAACAGTTCTTTACACGCACTTTCATACATCTGGCGGTCATAATTGTCACGCGAGCTTTCCCGTTCGTCCAATTTTTTCAAAGCTTCAGGTGTTTTGCCAAAACCAGGCAATCCTGAATCCGTGCCAATCGTGGTGTCGGTTGTGCCGTTCTGATTCATTAATGAACCTTTAAAGCTCTGATTTAGCTGTTGCACAATATTTGCAGGTGCTTGATTCAAATTCGCAGGTTCAATAAAATCGCCAGCCTGCTTATTGTATCGCCAAATCGCCCCAGGTTTCATTGGGTAAAGCGAACGGTTCATATTCTGATTCATCGCCATTGGTGGAAAAATCAAAATCTTCAAATAATCAAGGCTCAAATTAGTAATTGAATTAATCGCTTTTTGCAAACTTTCACCGCGTTCAATATCACCCAAGCCCCAAAAACTATCGATTAGCGGAAACGCCATTTTAAAAACAAACGGAATCCGCCCACTTTCGAACGGGTTTTTAATACGGCGAATTTCATTACCATTTTCATCAATAGTAATCCAATCAGCATTTTTACCTTTTTGATATTTCGTAATCAACTTAACCATTCCGCCATAAAGATTTTCATTCTCGCCGCGTTCATTTTGGAGGTTCGAAGTCTGGTTGCCATTTAAATTTGGGTCGTTTTTCGATTCAATCAAATCTCTAAGATTTTTCGCATTCCATCCTTTTTCACCCAACATCTTTTTTAATTCATTTTTTGAGTGGAAAGTTTCATAAAATACAAAATCTACATCATTTGGACTTAATCGACCAGCTTGCGGAAATACAAACCGCAAATCCACTAACCGACAGTCAGGGCCAGTATAGTTCGAATCAATATGATAACCGTGAAACATCACAGAAATACCATAAACCAAACTATAATAATCCCACATTCGCAGCTTAATATTCATCGGATATTGCCAGTTCGCCCGTTGCAAAATGTAATTATTCCAGGCCAAATTTAACGCCGTTGCCTTGCGTCCATCATCTTGCGAAAGTGGCACAATCTTACCAGTTGGTATTTTCGAAGCCACCCGAGCGTTGCGTTCAATTAGTAAATTCGAAAGGTCACCTGTTGAAACCCGACTTTTAAAACCTTTTACATTTGGAATTTTTGCATAAGCCAAATCTAAAAACTCATTCCACCGCGTGCTAAATTTATTGGTTGCACTTTTCGCAGCGTCATATTCTTTTTTAATTTGGTTGATTTCGTCCATCAGCTTTCCTTTTTTTACAAAATAAAAAGACGCCTGAAAAATTCAGACGCCTTGTTGATTAACATAAACTTGGCAAAAATATATTATACTTTTATATTATCATAATGGTTAAGTTTTGTCAATAACTATTTTAAGAAAAATCGCACTTCCAAACCATGCTTTTCAGAATATAGAGCACCCCTACCTCTTCCATCTCCCGGGGTCGCTCACCTTCTTTGGTGTCGCTTCTAACGCAATCACACTCAAAACATAATCCGCTCGTGAACTCGCCCGAATCTCCACCCTTACATTATTTAATTTTTTCTGAATTTTCACCACCTTTTTCAAGGTTTCTGCCGTAATCGCTTTTGAAATTGTCGGTGCCGAATCCCACAAAAAGCCGTCCCAGAGTTGCCCGTCCCAGCCCGAAACTGCCGCTTCGCTGGAAATCTTAAACTCTTTAATTTTCGAAAAACCCTTGTTTTTCATATCGCCCTTAATCAAAATTGCAATATTTCCGCTGGCATTCAATAGCTCAAAATAAGCTTTTTTAATTTTCGCCCATTCCATATGCGAAGAATCCATTGCAATAATGCCGGTCGCAAAATGTGTTTCAAATTCTCGTCCATTGTCGCTATTAAACTTTTTCGAAAGCTCCACTAATTGGTTTTCGCCAAATGCCTCAGTCTCTTTTGACGGTAAAAACAACAAATGTTCGCGTCCATCTTCGTCAGTATGTTTCAAAAAATACTTCGCTGGCAATTTCCAAGGCAACATCCAGCTATTTATTTCGGTATCTAAAATCCAAATTTCGTTATTTTCACTTTCACCGTTCGCAACCGCCCAAAATAGCTTATTTTCAAAATAAGCCGTCGCAATTTTACGAGCATTTTTTGAGCCAATTGCTCGCACATCACCGCGAATCGCTAAAGTAATTTCATCAGTTGAAAGCACATTGAGCATTTCAGGTTTCGCACCAGTTGTATTAAAACTATTCACACTTGCATAAAAAAGGTTATTTTTAGCTTCCACCACGCTTCGAGCTGAACTCGTTCCGAGCGAGCCAATCACCCGAGCAACTCCAGGTAAAACATAACTCAATGAGCCAACTTGTTGATTTTGCAATGAAATCTGATATTGCGAGCCTTCGTCGTTTCCGCCACAAAACAACACATTCGAATTTTCACCCTTACCGTCACGATAACCAGCTAAATAAGTTGGAAATTCTGCTCCACCTTTATTAACATCAATCCATCCACCACCATAAAACGGGCTAAAAGCGGTGGTTTGCACACCTGTTCCGCCATAATATACCCGATACGGGTGCTTTGGGTCGCCCACACCCCAAATACGGTTATCTGCATATGAAATCGTTTTAACAATTGGGCCACCCGTTGTGTCGTCTTTTGGCGCAGGTTGAGCAATATTTGCCTGCTTGCTGGCGTTATCAGTATAGGTGTTCGCCACTGTCGAGTCCAACCAAACTTCCTGCCCGCTTTCGTCTGAATAATAAATATTGTAACGATTAGCTTTTTCTACCTTGTCCCAATCCAGCTTTACTGCCTCGCTTTTATCGCGTTCATTCGTCCAAGTGTTGCGGTGTTTATTAACCTTAATCTCCACTGCCTCACTGGCCTTGGTTTCACCAACATCATTCACCGCTGTAATTTTATAAAATTGTGAGATCTCACCCGTTTTCAAATCTCCTTGCACGGCGGCAGTTGGTTTATTTGGTGTGGTAATTTTCTCATAATTTTTCACTTCACCATCTTTAATGTCATAAAAAGTCAACGGGTCTTTACCATTCGCCATAAACACTTTTTCATCAATATTTAAAAAGCTCACTTCACGGCCTTTGTCCATCGTGTCACCCGTTGCTTGTCGCCAATTGCGAGCATTTCGACTCACATAAACCAACCCGTCCGCCACACAAATCAGCCAATCTTCAATCCGACCTGTCGCTTCATCATATCTAGCAAATCGTGACGCCCCGTTAATCACTTTACCAGGTAATCTTTCGCCATAATCTCGCGTTCCCCACCGTTTAACCACCACGCCGTCTTGGTCGAGCATTAAATTTAAAGCTTTATCAATCGAGGAGTTATCTCGTCGCACATTATCAACAAAGTTATTATAACCTTTTCGCCAGTTATTAATCGTTATTTTCTTTGAGCTTGGGCTATTTCCGCTAACTTTCGCCACTTTTACCATCTTATTCTCCTATTATCCAGTCTGAATCATTCAAATAATTATCTTCTTGGTCTTGATTATTCTCAGCAATCATCGCGTCCAATTTTTGAGCATAATTAGTCGAAAATATTGAGTATTTATTCAAATCGTCATCAGTTGAAACCATTGCACAAATATAATCCACAATATAAGTCGGGTCGGCAAGTTCAGGCATATCTTCAGGGTTTTTTAATAAATCCGGGTTTTTCACGCCTACAATCGCTACCTCTTCCCCAATTATCGGGTTGTCTTGAGCGATTTCTTGAACTAGCTTTAATTTTCGCCCCTTTTTAGCGTTCCCCTCCAAATAAAAGCCACCTTGCGCATTTTGAGCTTGCAACACACTATATGGTTTTTGAGCCCGAATCGCTCCACTTCCCAAATACACTTTTTCGATTTTTCGCACATTAGCTGGCACTTTCCAAGCATTTTCACCAGCTTCAATTTCGCCTAAAGTTTTATTAACTTGCAATTCTCGCCAAGCGGTGTTATTAGCCACCGCCCAGTTCAAAATCGCCAAGTTCGCCATTCGAATTTGCGCAACAATCTCATCATCTTCCCAATCAATTGGGTCAGCCCCATTTCCCAGTTGCACTTGCACTTGTTCTAAAATTTCCTCTAAATTCATATTTTCTCCTTATCTTCTAATTGTCACTCGCATTCGTGGCATTTCGGTAGTGCTAATTTTCGCTTTGTCCGAATCCACTTTTAAGCCTTTCACAATTCCACGCCCAGTTTTCGCTGCGCTTTTCACCATAGGAGCTTCTGACACCTTAAATGGTTGCACGCTACCAATCACACTAAAAGTATCACTTTTTGCTCCACTTGAGCTTCGCCCTTTTCCGCCAGATTTCGCTTTTTCAATTCCATTAATATTTTCATATCTACTGTTATATTGTTTTTGTGTAATTAAGCCAGCTTCCAGCATTCGGTCATTAATCGCATTTAGGTTATTTCGCATATCCGCTTTGCCGTTTTCGTCATAAAGATTGTAAAGCTTTCTAATTTCAGTTTTCGAATTAGTCATCGTGTAGCCATCACGGTATTCTTTGCGATAATCTTTTTGTGCCGCCAACTTTCGTATTTTATCCATCATTTCCACTTGCTCTTTTTTCGAAAGGTCGCCAGCTTTCAGTCTCGCTTCATATTCCGCCTTGGCTTCTTCAAATTCAACCATTTTACCTTTTTCACTATTCAAAAACTCTTTATATCGGTTTTTAGCGTTCTTACCTTCTTCGCGATTTCTTTTAGCGAGGTTGTGATAAAATTCCGCTTGAATCCTGCCCGTTTTCTTATTACGGTATAAACCGTTTTTGTCCAGCTCCACTTCGCCCCTACCAAGCTTAATTAACATTTCATCTTCCAGCTTTTGAGCCGACTTTTTATATTCTTCACTTTTACTCATTTTAGCGTTGCGTTCCACGGCCTGTTTAATTTCTTCGTTCAAATTGCCTTTTTTTGAAATTTCCGCCGTAGTGCGAATTGCTTTCTTTTCCTCAGTTGAGGCTTCATTATATTTCTGCGATTCGCTCAATGCATTTTTACCAAAAACCATAGCTTGTGCCCATTTTAGTGGATCACTGTTATCCACGCTATATTTAGCGTTTCCTTTATTATCTCTTACTTCACCGTTCAACATTGCTTCAGCTCCGCCAACGGTCTTTTTAATTTGACTTCCCCCAGGCACTATACCCAGCAAGTTTTTCACAATTCCTTCGCCATTTCCTTGCAGAGCATTCACGCCAGCACCAATTAAGTTAGTAGCGGTTTGAGCCACACCGCTTGCCCCGTCATAACGGCCAAGGTCACTATCTTTGCCAAAAATCTTTTGCCGTTCCATTTTCGGAATCAGATTTAAAGCAGCTTGTGCAAACGGATTCGCTTTACCAACTTGCTCAACTGCTTTCGCTCCAAGTTTTGCAAGGTCGGTATTATTTTTGTCATCATTATCAAAGTTTTTCGCAATTTCATTGACAAGTGGCGTAATTGGTTCAGGTAGTGGCTCATTACCAGTCATCTGTTTATAAAGTGCGTTTAATGCCATTGTTGCCACATAAGCTTCTGCCATTTTAAGACTGGTTTTTCCGGCGTTTTTAAAATCACCTGTTTTAAGGTTTTTTACCACACCTTTAAGCCGTTCGCCGTTATTCTTCCAGGTTTCATTCGTTTCATAGGTAAATTGCAAAAACATTTTACCCACTGCTGAACGGTATATTTCTGGCATATCACCAATTCCACGCCCACCAACTGCTTTTGCCGTAGCACGGTCGGTCATTTTAATCAATTCATGTCCTTGGTAGCCTTCGCTTTTAAGTCGCCAATAATTCGCTCCCCAGTTCAAATTAATAAAGGCTTTCTCCACCAAATCCATTCCCGAGGCTTTCGAAACCAGCTCACTCACCTTTTGTCCGCCAGATTTACTAAATTTCGTATCTGTGTCCATATATCGTTCGCGCAAAAAGGCCGACTTCTCGCGTGCGGTTTTAGCTTCTTTTGTACCAGCAAACAACAATGATTGAGCGGTTTTATTTATACCATTTTGAGCAATGGTTTCAGGTAAGTTTAAAGCTTGAGCAAAGGTTGAAGAAATATTCCCAGCAATCTTATTCGCTCCGTTAATTCGCTCCAATTTTTGCACCACTTGCATTTGTTTATTGGTTCTGTCCAAAAATGAGCGGTCAAAAGCTGAACTCTTCCCAGCAAGAGCGTTTGTCCAATCACTAATTTTATGCAAAATCTGATTATTAATTTCGCCACCCTGTTTCATCACCGAATCTGGGTCAGTAAAAATCTGTCCTTTAGCTTCTGTTTGTGCCCGGATAGCCTGTTCCACACTTCGAGCTCTCGCCATTGTTTGTTCCATATGTTTGTTATAAAGCATCACCTCGGCGTATTTTTCCATAACTTTGCGTGGGTCAAGTTCATAATCTTGCATTGCACCAGTGCGTTGTTTTTCGTTGCCGTTCCATTTTTGAGTTGGCTTGAAAGTTTCCGAAAGTCCAGCAATATTGGCTGGAATTTCACCACGCGACTGTCCCTCCATTTCGCCCCGAAAGCCTGTAGCTGTAGCAATACCATTTTTCGCGCCATCCAGCCAATTGCCGTCTTTCGAAATATGTGGCAAATAGTTTTTACGATATTCAATTTCTTCTTTTCCGAGCAAACGGCGAACTGTGTTTACACCATCAATCATTTTGTCATAGTTTTCACGCGACCAATCTGCATATTTCTTTGCTTCAAGATAAGCTTTTTCGCCATATTTTGCTTTAAAATTTTCATCACTGCTTTTGTGTTCACCCACTAGAGTCTGTTCAATTAACCGCCCTGTGTCTTGCCAAAATTCTTTCTCGCTTTTACTAAATGGTTTAGCTTTTCCTACTTCTTTTGCGAGTTGTTGATGCTCGTGGTTTAATTTTTTAAACTCCTCCACAAATCCACTATAATTCTGGCGTTTTTCGCTCACAATATCTTTAAGACTATTCGCTGTATCACTGTTTTCGCCATAAGTCTTATCAGCTGCTCGTTCAAAAGTATCACTCACACCCACTTTGCTTTTCTTGGTGGTTGCCAAGGCATCAGCGTCAATTACATCATATTTACCATTTACATAGTTCACCACTCCAAACGGCGTCACTGCAATATGGTTCCCCTCCACTTCACCAGTTCTTGGGTCTCGCACCAAACCGCCGTCAATGGTTTTTTCGCCAGTTAAAGCTTTTACTACTTGAGCTCCCGTAGTTGGGTCAGTATAGCCCACAAAATCTTTCACATCCCCCGTTTTACGAGCCTCACTTAAAGCTTCTTGAATCAGCTCATCGCGGTTTGCTTTATCAATCTTTTCACTTTGCGAGCGCCACAAATAAAGAGCTTTATTGTATGGTTGCCAGTCACCAATTTCGCCGTTGCCAATATATCGCCGTTCAAATTGTTGATAGCTCTTGCCATTTTTCACCACTTTATGTTCGCGGTATTCATAAGATCCATCTTTAATCGGTTTAGTAGTTAAATCTTTACTTGAGCCTATTTTAGTCATACTATAAAGATTACCTTTGGTTAGTAAGTTATCACCTTCCAGTGGCACATTTTTAAAAGTTTGGCTCTCCATAATTTCACCCACAGATTGAATATTGTCAGTTTTGAGGTTTTTAATTATGCCTTTTTTGTTAACATTTTGGGTGATTTCTGGTAATTTATCGGCGGCTTCAACTGCCTTATTCCCGTTATAATCCGCGATCTGGTCAATCGTCAATTCACCTGTTACAGGGTCAGTATATCGCCCCTCGTTGTCGCGTGGAGTTTCACGGAGGAGCTGTTCATAATTTGCTTGTTGTTCTGGCGTTAATTTAAATTCAAAATCATCACCATATTTTCGATAGGCATTTTGAAGGTCTTGAATTTCAGGTTGGTATTTTTGGTTGAAATTGACATTTTTATTATTTTGTGATAAACTATAAGTGGCTCCAGCTTCGGCTGGAGTACTATTTTTTATCAAATTAGTACTATCTTTTTCTATTTTATCCAAGACTCGTTCGCGTGTCGGTATAATGCTAAAAATCTCATTTTCACTACTTATTGAACTTTTTCCAACTGGCACAACACCTTGAGGGGTGTTTTTATTTATAAAAAGCACATTATTTGCGTTATCTTGGTTATTTGCTAAAATCTGATGATTGTTTCCAAAAATAGCATTATGTACAGTTTCTGCAAGTTTTTGTGGAGTATTTTCAGGGTTTTCAGCAAAGCGCTTCTGTGCATGTTCCGCTGCAGTCTCGCCATTGATAGAAATATTACGATTAGGGTTTAGGTTATCTCGATTTAAAACTTCTTGAATCTGATTTGCACGCATTAAATCTTGGTTTGAAATCCTGCCGATATTTTTGTTACCACTTATCTGTTCACCCATTAGCCCATCTTCAAAAGCCTTTTCTAATCTTGCTCGACTACCTGCATTTGGCGTTAAGGCAGTCTGTGGGGCGAGTTTTCCGTCGTGGTAAAGATCTTTGATGTTTTCGCCAAGATTTTTAAAGTTGGGGTTGGAATTTTTGATTTTAGCGTTTGCTTGACCAATTCCACTAGCAAGCCCACCGCCAACCGCTCCGGCAATACCGCTTTCTTTTACTTGGTTTAGGTCAATTCTGTCAAGGCGTCCGCCATTGTTCGAAATCTGTTCTAATACATTCTGCACCGCCTCTTCACCACCTTCTTGAGCGGCATTTTTAAGAATTTCTTTTACAGTTTCTTTTCCGCCAGATTTTATTATCTTTTCTGCTGTTTCTTTTCCTAATGATTTAATGAGTGTTCCAGTTCCACCATAGTTCAAACCAGCAATATCAATAGTCGCGTCTCCAATTTGAGCCGCCCCAGCAATAATTTTATTTGCGTCATTATCTAATCCACCGGCGAGGGTTTTACCAATTCCGCCAGTCATCTTTTTGCCAAAACCTGTCACGCCACGCACCATTCCGCCAGGTAAGCCCGTTAATGCACGCAAATAATCCGCAGGGTCTGCAAAATTAAAGCTATCTGGTGTGCTGTCCCCCTTATCCCACCATTTTCGAAGGAGTGTATCGCTAGCGTCCGCCACCGCTTCGCCCAACTGATTCATTGGTTCAGCTGCTCCTTGCACTTTTCCGGTAAAATCTTCAGCAAGCTCGCCCATTGTTGCTTGTCTAAATTTTCCGGTGCTTTCATCAAAGTGTTTGTGATTCGAGCCATCAATAAAATTGTCTAACCCATACTTTTCAATCCCAGCTTTCACCTGTTCTGCTGTCATTTCGCCAGCTTGATAAGCGTTCGAAAGATATTCACGCATTTTTTGCTTATTAATCTGGTTTGAATCTTCCGCCCTCGTTATATCTTGATAAGCTCGCCCTAACCCTTCGGTATTAGAACGCTGGTTTTTATCACTAGCGATTGAGTCTGCAATATCTTTATTCGCCCTTGTGAGTTTTTGAGTTTCCTTAACTTGGTTTTCGTCATCCCAATTTGTGTTATTTGCCGCAAAACTGGCTTTTGCTGCCGCTCGGGCTTGGTTTTCGTTAAAAGCATTCAATCCCAAAGCTTTAGAAAACACATCACGCGATTTATCCCATTCTTCACGCTCCTTTTTTACTCGTGCTTCCACAAATTCCGCCTCGCGTTGTTCGCGTGGTTTAGCTGCTTCAATTTGGCGTTGTTTTTCCGCCTCTTGTCTTTGTCGCTCTTCTTCTTGCCGTTTGCGTTCCGCTTCTTGACGACGGCGTTCTTCCTCCTCGCGGCGGCGTTGCTCTTCCTCCTTTTTTCTCTGCTCTTCTTCCGCTTGTTTTCTTCGTCGTTCCGCTTCTTCCCAGTCATTCGAATTCTGTCCGTTCTGATTCGAATTTCCGCCAAAAATCGTGCGAATCCCATTTTCAATTGTCTTAAAAAAATCCATCTCGATTTATTTCTCCATATTCAAAAATTACCGTTTTCTATCACCCGCGCGTAATGGTTATTTTAGTTCAAATTATATTCTGAATCTTTCTTTTTGCGGTTAAGTGTTGCGGTATCCATAAAATACCGTTGAGCTTGATTTGGAGTTAAGCTTGGTGAAGAATTTGCCGGAGATTCAAGATTTACTTTATTCAAGCCTTCCGCCTTATACTCTGGTAAAGTATCCACTTTAATTTCTGAACTCGGTTTCATATCTCGAAAACTTTGCACGACCGCATTCATATTCGCTTCACCGCCGATTTTTGAACGGTATTCATTCGCGAGGTCAGTAAATTTTGCCTCATTTGCTTGTGTTTGTTCTTTTTTCCAGCTGTTCAATTGATTGTTCTGATTTTCAAATTCATCATCAGTTTTCTTACGAGTTGCAGCAATTTCACTCATTTGGTCATTAAAATCATCAGTGAGCTGTGAACTTTGCTTATTTGCCATTTCCGCTGTAGCGATTGCCCCCATTTGTGCAGCACTTGAGTTTGACGCACCAATCATTCCTAATTGATTATTTAAGCCTTGCAACATATTTTGGCTGTCATTTCGAATTTGTCCATAAGCATTTGCTCGTTGTTTATTTAGTTTTGCCTGTTCACGGTCTAAATTCTGGTTCGCTGTATCGCGTTGTTTCACTAAATTATTAAAGCTATCACTATATTTCTGATCGATTAAGCCTTGAGCCTCTCGCTGACGACCAGGCAAAGCATTCAAAAGTGATTGGTAAAAGCGTTTTTGTTGTGCTTCTTGTGCGGCTTGAGCATTATAACCGCCTCCGCCATAATAAGCACCACCACCTTGTGGTTGGTTTTGATTACCACCATTATTACCGCCATTATCTACTGGTCGCCTATCGCCTTCGTCTTTTACGCTCCTAGCTTCACCGCTACCAGCCATACCCATGACTAAACTTTTACCTCCTTTTTCATCGCCATACCAAATCATCTTATTGCGAGTATTATCGTAAACATAAAATTTTCCAGCCTCGTCAACACCATAAGAAAGCTGGCTACCCTTTTGCACAGACTCAATATTACCAAACAAATTATTCATATTTCAAAACTCCTTTCGTCACTTTCGAAAGGCCAAATAAAAAAGCCCACCGAGAGCGACAATATTAAAAAATAATATCATCACCTCTGGTAGGCTTTCGGACTCTACGCAAGGTTACTTTAACATCCTCATTATACCATTTTGCTTATTTTTATTCAAGTTTTCGCAAAATTAACGCCAGAAAAGCTGAACGCTCGTATTGTGAAATATGGGCAGAAAAAGAAATAACACCACTGGGGTGTTATTTTGTATTAATTGTTAATAATTAATGAATTCAACATTCTATTCATATATTTATCATCAGACAGGACAAGAGCCCTTACATGCCCCTGATAGCTATATACCGTTATTGCGGCTTCAGAGCTTTTACCGTCTGAAGATTCACCCGATATTAAATAACCGTCATATCCACCAACTTTAATAGGCGTTTTTTTATTCACCTTCGCTTTCGAAAACAATATATCTGTATAACGATTTAAATCACCTTCTGCAATTTCCTCATAGACATCCATAACAACAAACCCATCATTATTCGAACATTTATAAGTCTTCGTTTCGATCTTTGCTATAGATCTTCCTCCCGTCTCATTTTTATTTTCGGTTGGTTTCGAACATCTCATATCTACCGAGATACTACCATCTGGCGTAGTAAATTTAGTTACTGGTTTAATTGAACTTCCACTATAGTTATATTTCTCTCCAGAATTTCCTTTTTGCTGGTTGGCATAATTTGTCAATGCTCCCACAAAAGCAATATTAAGAATTGTTCCCACTAGCACAGAGCTCCAAAATACGATATTTAGTTTTCGGCGAAGTTTTTTATTTTCTTTTGGAATCTTTTTCTTAACCCAATGAAATTGCAATAACGGAAATACTCCAATTCCAAACAATCCGTCAAAAATTGAAAACTTAATTAAGTCTTTATCTTTCGCTTCACCAGATTCTTGTTTTTTAAGAATCTTATTTGTGTATATAGTTAAAAACACAACTACATATAAAAAGGCCAAAATCCTATAGCCGTTAAATATAGAGTTTGCCATTTCGAGATTGTTCATTCCTGCTTTCTCCTTGTCATGAAAAATAATGTAGACAATTTCATTCTACTCCTTTTTTCAAATCTTTTCAAGCCCAATCTCTACCCTTGCGTCATTTTTATCAATTCCACAAAACTCCAAACTTACTTTTGGGCAAATTTTCACATTATCGTCTTCAATAACTCCCATATCAACCAATAAATCCATCACGCTTTCCGCCTTGTTGGTCAAATCCGTTTTTCGATTATCTGGAAACCAAAAATCCATCTTCACACTTACCGAGCCAACCATTGCTCGAGCTTTTTGTTCTTTTAATTGCAACCACGCTTCACTATGCCATTTTTCGTGTTGTAAGCTCGAAACCAAAATTGTTCGGCCATTTCTTCGAAAAACTCTTTTTGAATTTTTCTTGCTCGGAATCCGCCCTTTAATCACCAAATTTTGCATTGTCGTTTCAATCATTTTTTAAATCCACCACAAATTCATTAGTAATAAACATTCGCGTAATTCTACCATTTTTTGCCTCAATCCGAATATTCACATCTTCTTTTTCGCGTTCGCTCTTTTCCAAATCTGCTACTTTTTGCGTTAAAGCCATCAAAACTTGTCGCGAATCACTTTGTGGAAAATTAATAATATTCTGCTTTTTAATTTTTGCATTTATCGCTTCACCGTTATTTTTTACAACTTCAACGCCAACTTTACCTCGCCCTGTTTCTTGTTCAGCTCTGGCAAATTCGGCCAAAAATCCAGGTAAATTTTCAAACATCACCACCTCCTTTAATAATATCCATTTTCGAAAAGTTCGTCCGCTTGGTCATAATGCGGCTCCTCTATAATTTCTTTTGGTTTTAAGCTATAAAGCCTATATCTCACCGCATCCAAAGCGTGGTCAAATCCTCCTTCGGGTGTATTGATTGTTTTTCCTTCACGATTAGTCTTCCATAAATAACTGCGATATTCCTTCAATAGATTTGTGCTATTTTTCGTAACACTAATTTTTTGC
>QWCO01000274.1_pt1 | contig 27746 bp, 33 predicted proteins | sample 1972611 | NCBI WGS metagenome assembly QWCO01 (sample SAMN09866706, study PRJNA288562) | Human oral metagenome isolate term1_saliva, whole genome shotgun sequencing... | reverse complement strand
TTAGAAGATATTGGAGATCGAGGTTTTTTGATGGATGATCAATATAGGGTTGTAGCAAGGTTTGGATTTCTTCTTGAAAATGGTAATGATCTGGCTCTATTTGATTTATGTGGATGAATTCATAATCTAAAGCCTTGTTCTCTAGTGTTTCAAGATGGGCATCAAGTTTTTTATTTTCATGGATGCCTATTAAAGCACGGAAACTATCTTCTAAATGATTTTCCATAAAGGTCATCATAATTCCGAGGAATACATCATCAGCTGTAATAATATTGTGATTTTCAAGTTTGGCAATACGAGCAGAGGCTAGTAATGCTAGTTTGCAGTAATTTTCAAACTTGGTAAAAGGATGTTTCATATTTTTTGTTGTTTTTTGGGGGTAAAATTTTGAGATCAGCTAGAAATGAGGTATTACTTTTTTAGTAGGGGGATTTTGATAATTACTCTTCAAAAGCTGAGGTTATGATTCAGTTTGTAAGGGTTATGTTTATACGTCATGGAACATAATCTGCTGTGGTTTCGAGAGTTTCTCCGTCTTGTTCGATAATGCGAAGTGAGTTTCTTTTTTCTCTAGCGATAGTTTCTGCTTCTTCAAGTGTTTTTCATAGGTAGGGTGCTGAATTGTAGAATTTATTTTCTTCAACTTCTTCTCCAGATGGAAGTTTGCAGTTTAGGTATTCATCTCATTCTGGAAGAGAGGTACGAACCAAGCTTCCTCACTGCTCAATACAGTATGCAGATGCAGGATTGGTGGGGAGTGATGTTTCATCTGAAATTAAGCTATTGTCCCCAGTAGTTGATAGTTCGGGAGCTGTTTTTTCTTTACTTCAAAGTATTATTAGTAAGCTTGCTATTGCGCTTAGTAGGCAGATAATTGGTATAAGTTGTGTTTTTTTCATAGATTTTTCTTTGGATTTTAAAAGATTATCCTTAAACAAAAAGTATGATTTTAGTCTATTTTTCTGCCTATTGAATGCAAGGGAAAGAATAAAAAAAGAGAATCCTGACTTGAATCAGAGTTCTCTTTTTTTTAGTGTTTGTACTTTATTCAATAACCACTGACGTTACTACACCGCTGTTAACCATTGCGTTTACGCGACCTGGTCTAAGATCCATAGTTAATGCCTTAGCTTCTCCATCTTGTTCTGCGATACGGAATTCTACTCCGTTTTCTTTTGCTTTGGCTTCTGCATCTGCAAGAGAAAGTCCTACATATTCAGATTCTCTATAGAGACTCCATTCTTCTCTTTCTTCTCCATTTGCAAGCTTGCAAACTCCAAATTCAGCGCCATCTTTATCTTTTCTGATTTCACTGGTTCCTCCTTGAGAAATGCAGTATTCGCTTGCTGGATTTGTGATTTGTGTTGTGTCTGTATTTTGAACAAGAGTGTCTTCTCCAGAGAGAATTTCGTTGTTAGTTTGTAGCCCACATCCTGTTAGAGCTGCAGCTCCAATCAAAAGTGTAGAGAGTACGAGTGTTTTTTTCATAATATCAAACAATAAAGAATAAAAACATGCTTAGTATATCTTTTTAAATTTTTAATACAAGGGGAAAATGAGATGAGTAATTCTGTATAAATAAGGTCAATGTTTTTTGTCTTGTTTTCTGGGGAGGAATCATTAGACTGGAAGTCAGATTTATTTTCTTTTTTTGTTATGCCAGAAAGCTTACTTTCTACCTATTTGCAGTCTGATGTTGATATTTTGAGGGGGCAAAAAGCTCCGGCTTTTTTGGAGCATTTGCTTGGGAAAATTAGAGAGCATATCAATAAAAATGGGAAAATTCTCCTGGTAACTTTGACTAAAAAATCCTCTGAAGAAGTAACCAATTTTCTTGTGGCTCAGGGGTTCAAGGCTTTTTATCTTCATAGTGAGATAGCAACGATTGATCGTTGGGAAATTATCAATAAGCTTAGAACTGGAGAAATTGATATTATTGTGGGAGTAAATTTGCTTAGAGAGGGGATCGATCTGCCTGAGGTGACTTTGATATGAGTATTGGATGCAGACAAAGAGGGGTTTTTGAGATCAACGACTTCTCTTATTCAGATTATTGGGCGTGCTGCGAGAAATCCTAATAGTGAAGTGATATTATATGCTGATGCTTTTACCGAGTCAATGATCAAATCTTTGCGAGAGACCTATCGTCGTCGTGATATTCAGCAAAAGTTTAATCAAGAACATGGTATTACGCCCTCGGTTGCACTATCCAATATCAAAAATCTTGAGAGTGTAAAAACAGATTTAAATCTGAATCAGGATTTTGGTTCTTTATCAAGATGAAAGGTAAAAAAACTCAAGAAAGCTACCAAAGCTGAAAGAGAAATTATACTCAAGGATCTTAAAATTCAGCTGGATAATGCCATCAAGGCTTGGGAATTCGAAAAAGCAGCTATTATTCGTGATCAGATCAAGGAAGTTAGTGGTGAGTAATCTTTTGATCCATTAGAAATAAAAAAAGTCTTGACATTTTATTGCTTATCGCAACAGAAATGGTCGGAGAAATTATTTTAGCTCTCTTGAGCTGTTTGACCATTGTGTTGATGTAAATATACTTAAAAATTTTTATTTTGCAAGTAATATTATATAATATATAAATACTATATAAGTGTAAGAAGAAAAAAGTTTTGTTTTGATTTGTTTTGTTTTATATCGTTTTCCTAGTTGATAAGCCTATTTGAAGGATTATTGATTTTTCCAAATCTTTTGTTTTATATCGTTTTCCTAGTTGATAAGCAGAAAAAAACCTTGTTTTTTCTCTGATTTTTTGTTTTGTTTTGTTTTGATTTGTATCGATTTCTTAAATGAGAAGCACATTTGAAATGTGTTTTTGATTTTGTTTTGATTTGTTTTGTTTTATATCGTTTTCCTAGTTGATAAGCCTATTTGAAATGCAAAAGTGAAGCACAATTTCTTAGCTTGTTCATAGAAATGTGAGTGTATACTTGTGTGGAGTTCAGATTCTGGTGTCCGAGTAGAAGTTGCACCTCTCTCAAATCCGCTCCATTATTCAGCAAAGTAGTAGCGAAAGTGTGCCTGAATGAGTGCAAAGTCACGCTCCTTGTGATTCTCAGCTTCTTTTTGTAATCATTGAGAAGAGCAAAAACTCCACCTCTTCCAAGTTGTTTGCCTCGATCTTGTCCTGCAATGATCAAAAAAACATAGTCTTTATCTTCCTTATGGACTCTTTTATCTTCATTTTTGGTGTAGAGATACTTAAGTTCGAGTGCAAGTTGCTTGATCCTCGACTCATCATCAAAAAATACTGTTCTTTTTCTATCCATTTTTCCTTGAATCTGAAACTGATCGTTTTCTAAAAGTTGATCAAAAGTCAGATTCAGGATTTCTGTTTTTCTGAGTCAAGTAAAATATGCGATCCTGAAAAGTAGTTCATCTCTGATTTTCTTGATCTTATTTTTTGATGTTTTTGTGATCTCAAAGAAATCTTCTACTTCTTGATGAGTAAGGTAGACTAATTCATTTGGTTTGAATTTCGCTACAGGTATGTGGTAGACTTCTGAATTCATTATCCTCGAAACATAGCACCATTTGAAAAATTTTTGTATGCAATGTTGGTGCAAGACTTGTGTATTGTGCGAAAGTTTTACTTTTTTTCAGTACCCTCTTCCTCGTAAGAATTCTGCTGTTTCCATATATTCGCAGTAGTCAATCAAAGAATCGAGTCAGATTTCATCAAGATGAGGTAGTTCTCCCCTCTGATCTTGGAGGAAATTTGCAAAACGATTCAATACTCATTTGTGAAGCGTCAATGTATTTTTTGTAATTTTTTCGACAAATCTCCTATATTTTAGATATTTTTCAATGGCAAAATCAATTTTCATTTTTAATCATTAAGCAAAAAACTAAAATAGAGTTTCCTGCTCAATTTTCCATCTTATATTTGTTATAGATATTGACATATTCAATATCAAGTATAAAATATGAAAAACTGATAGCAAATGACAAACAGGAATATTTGAGAAAATTGTCTTGATTTTCTCAATTTTTTCTGTATATTTAGGATCGTAGATGGAAATTATAGCAAACGGACTCATCATTTATATGATGAGAATTTTCAGTTATGAAGAAAAATTTTGTATCAGTCAAGCAGATTGAGCAAGTCTTTGAAGCTCGCAGGAAAAGAAATGAGCAATCAAGACTGAACTATTACAAAGTTCAGACTCAAAAATACCTTGATAAAATAGATCCTGAAAGCTGACTTGTAGACAAATATGTCCGCAAGTTTGAGAAATACAAGATTGCTAACGCAAACAAGTGTGAGAGAGATAAAATCTCGGCAATCACGGCTTTCAAAAAGCAAATTCAGCAATGAGTAGAGGCGAATAGAAAAGGATCTCGCACGATTACTATTGCAAAAAACAAAAAACCAAAAACAATCGGAAAATCTCTTGCAAAGGAGGAATTTCAGCTTTGGGCAAAAATCTCAAAAGCTGATGACAACGGTCTCGTGACTGAGATAACAACAGGGAATAAAGCCCACTGGAGAGAGACACAAGGGGGACACTACATTTCGGCTTCTATCAATGCAACTTGCTTTGATGAGAACAATGTTCGACCTCAATTCCCTTGGAGCAATGAGGCAATGTCTCGTGGAGACAAAAGAGCCTTAGACATCAAGGAACAATACCGCAATAATCTGATCAAAATGATCGGAATTGAGGAGGTAGAGAGGCTCGAAAAAGCCGAAAAAGAAAGAGGGAGTCAGATTTCTTCTTCTAGTTTTGGTAGATCTTACTTCAAGGAGATCTACGAAAAATACAAAGCTCTGAATGATGCTATTTTTGCAGCACATCCAAATTGGAGTAGAAAAGCATCTGAGGATCAATCGTGGAAAAAACGACAGGAAAAACGGTCGTAGTTTTCTGCGTTTTTTATTTTTTTATTAGATGAGGATGAGATCAATCAAATTTAGATTCCGAAGTGTATGATGAATGCACGAGGTAGTAGAAATAGATTTCAAAAATCAGAAAGTTTTGTTATCAAATGGAGATTGTAGAGATATTGCAAGCGGAGTGCTTATGCAGTCTACGGGAACATTTGATAAGAATTGAGTTGAGATTTTTGATGGAGATATCGTAAAGGGAAACAAAATATGAGAACTTCATCATGAACCATGTGTTGTATTTTATGATAAGTTCAAGCTTTGATTTTATGCAACACTTGCTCGTACATGGGAATACTGATTTTGTTGAAGAACTTGATATAGTAGAGAATATATGGTAGAACAAAAACATAAAATTGTCATAGGAAACATTTATGAGAATCCTGAATTGATTGAGAAATAGAATCATAAGTCAGATTTTTTATCTTTTTTATTACAACAATGAGTCAAATAGAACACAAAAAAGGGAAACTTACTCCGATACAAACTTCTCCTTTAAGCATAGAAGAATGGTGCAAAGAAAAGGTATCATGAAACTTGGAGAGTTATTATGAAAATTACACCGAGAAATTCCTTGATGAGCATAGTAGGAAGTATGTTGTGTTGAATTGAGTGCTATACTCAGTTGATGGTAGTGATATTGATGATGATGGTGACATTGCGATTATGACAAAAAATGCAGATTGAACTCTAGACTATCATCTAAGGTATTATAATTGATGAACATACTTTGAAGAGATGCTTGAATATGCTCTTGAGAAAATGGATGAAGAAAAAAAGGATACCTCAAAATAGGGTATCCTTGCAAAAAAACTCTTTGCACTAGACTTTTATCTTTAATTAAAAAAAGAAAATGCAAGAATTAGAAAAAATCCTCAACTCTATGATTAAGAGATGATGGAAGCCTTGGGGCAAAGACTATACAGCAATCGATGTCATACAAGATGGAAGGGAAGAATGTTTAATGTTTCGGGATGTACCAAAGAGGCAAATGAAAGCATATATTTTTCGTTCTCTCGTAAGTATCAAAAGCGGATTTTGGCAATTTATATGCAAAAACAAACTCCTCTCAGACAAGGTAGATCTTCAAGACTATCTCGAAGATAGCTACTGATTCAGGAGATGTCCATTCGATACAAATTGAATGTATCGAATCATGCAGTCCGCTCTTTATTCTGAGGAGGATTTGGCAAAGTTTTTAGTTGAGAATATAAAAGTGGATTAAGTCAGATTTATTTATTTTTTTTATCTTTACCCTATGTCTAAATCCTGAATATGCACAAACTGTTGATGGACTATACCTCCACGACATAAAGATACACTCTGCTTGGATTGTTTGTGAGCTACAGCAAGAAAGAAAAATCTCACAAGTATGCACACCAAGGAGCTTACAAATAGAGAAAGGAAATCAAAGCAAGCTCAAAAGAAAAAAAGCAAGAGAATCTGATCATAAATTCGGAAATTCCGAATCACTACTCTTTACACTGTCCGAATAGCAAAAATGCCAAAGCAAAAATACAACCGACCAGCTCTCAAAAGGGAATACCTTGAAAGCGACATCCTTGAATTGAGCGAACGAATCAAGCAGAAATTCGGAGGGGGAAACGGCACAATCAATCTCAATACTTCTTGATGGAGAGAGATGAAAGACCGTCACATTGAAGAGAGAGAAAGGAAAGCTCTTGAGAAGTCTGAAAGAGAGAAAATCAAGGCTCTTGCAGTTCCAAAAAGTAGATACTACGAAATGAAAAAAGAACTGATCGAGGGAATGATGCAAGCAATCACAATAGAGATGAAGAAGATCAAAACCTGAGAATGAAGTGTGATTGCTCTCAGGGAATTGCGGAGAATGGTCAAAGCTGAACTGCTTGAGCCTTACAATATCACTCAGACCACGAACAAGATCGAGAATGAGGAGTTGCCTCTTTCTGAAGCTGATCAGGCTTTGCTTGCTTCTTTACTTTGAGCTGATGAAGAAGATGAAGAAGCTGATTGATAGAGAGTTGCTCCTGCAGAGAATGCAGGACAAAGTCTTCAGGAGAGCTTTCTTTGAGCCGAGATTTTACGAGTATTGCAACTACTACTTCAGGGAATACTTCAGCTTTTCTACTCCTCCAGCACTCAAGCAGATCTATACTGCACTTGAGCAAGGCAAGAATGTATTCATCAAGTGATTCAGATGATCAGCTAAGACCACGATTGCTCAGATGTATATCAACAACTGCATAGCATACAAAAGGAGAAGGAACATTATGCGATACTCTCAGACAATAGATAGTGCAGAAGAGAATCTGACCTATATTGCAAACTCCTTGATCTGAGATACGGAGTGAGGATTGAGGCTTGTAAATGATTTCTGAAACCTTTACTATTCCGAGAGTGGAAGTAGGAAAGGTCAGAAGAAGATCAAGAGGACAAACAAGTTTATCACTGAGAATGAATGCTATGTCAGAGCAATGTCACTCGGAACTTCTCCGAGAGGAAAGAACTATACTGCATCAGATGGAAAATTCAGACCTGATCTCTTGATCTTTGATGATGTAGATACTATTCAGTCTTGCTCAAGCAGAAAGAAGATTGACCGCTGATTTGAGTTTCTGCTGAATGAAGTCATCGGAGGAACGACTGGAGCGTGTCAGATGATCTTCTTATGAAATGTGATCTATGAAGACTGACTCGTTCCGAGATTCGAGGAACATATCAAGAATGATCCCTCACGGCTGATCATCAACCTTGCAATCTACGATGAAGCAGGAAAGATCGTGTGGAATAGATTCGTTGAAACCGATGCTGAAGCTGAGAAACTGAACGAATGAATCACGGACTCAAACAAAAAATACACGAGTCTTGAAGCTGAGAGAAGAAGACTTTGATCAATCTCTTTCAGTCAGAATTATCTTCTGATTCCGTATGTTCTCGGTCAGCATATCATCAAGAGATCAATGATCCAGTATGATATGAACTGCAAAGACTACAAAGGATTTGAAAAGATCCAAATCTGAGTAGATCCTGCAGCATCAGAGAAGCAGTGATCAGACTTCTTTGCAATGTGTGTCGCAGGACTCAGAGATGATAGGTGGTATATCTTGGAAACGGTCTGACTCAAGGAAGAAGAAAAAGACCTCAAAAATGCAATGGAAGTTCTCAGAGGACTCTACACCAAGCGGAATGCAACAAGAGTCGTTGTTGAAACTGTAGCATTCCAGCTCATAATGAAAAAACATATTGCGAGGGAATGAATGGCGGTCAAGCCATACAAAACAATCAAGGACAAAGTCACAAGGCTGATGGAAAGGCAAATGGACTTTGAGGATCACAAGATCGTTTTCTGACCAGACAACGATGATGCAATCAAGCAACTCTTGGCGTTCCCCAATGGCGAACACGATGACTTTGTGGATGCGATACTGCTGGCAACCAGCAATGTATGATCAGGCTTTTTTATCTCTTCAATCTAATCAAAATCTATGTGAAAAAGAGCAGAAAATTCAAAAAAGAGTTTTGATATAAGCGAGGCAACGGAGCTTTTGGCTTGTGAGAGAAAGATCCTTGAGTTTCTCCACAGGGACTCAGAGCATCATCTTGATGATGTTAGACCGATCACTCAAGTCACTCTTTTTGAGCTTTGGAAACGAATACAAGAGAAAAAAGACTGACTCACTAATGTCAGGTGGGCTTCAGATAATGATTAGTTTTATATTTTTTATACTACAGGATGGAAGAATTGTTCGATTATATTGATAGAAGACTGACTACTGATGAAGTAGCAGAATTTTACAAAAAAAGACAAAAAAAGATCGATGAGATCAAAGAAATTAGACCACACGATATCTGAGAAGATGAATTGACTCTCAAACGATGAATATGGAAAAATTATGATTTTGGGGGGAATCCAAAAGCTCAAGAACTGATGGATAAATACAACCAGCTAGAAAGTGAATGAGTAAGTATGCACTCATCTCAGATGAAACTGCTCCTATGCGAAATCATAGATCTTGTTGATTGATATATTTACAATGATTGGAGCGGAGATTATATGACAAAAGAAGAGGCAAAACAATATGTCCTCACCTCAAAATAGCTTTTATTTTATGATATAATCAATATGGCACGAATTTACAAAATTATTGAAAAAAGAAATCCTGACTACGAGGAGATGAAAGAAAAACTGAAGGATAAACCAGAACTCATTGAAGAGCTTTCTCCTAGACTGTATGGACTAGCAGAGGTATACTTTAGCTCAAGAGAAAATGAAGATCTAACAGATGAAATGATCATAGAAAGAGCCGATAGCTACACTCAAAATCTTTTATCTCGTTGGTATGGAAGTCCTGAGAGGTTGATAGAAGATTTAGAAATGATGGTCAAAGACATCGTAAAAAGACCCCTTCCTCTAAATGTGGATAAACGAGAGAAATAATTCAGCTTTATTTTTTACCCAAATATACAAAATGCTAGACCAAGAAAACCAGATCCAAGATCTGATAGAAAAGCACGAGTTCTTGAAAGTAGGTAAAAAGACAACTATTTGTCTGATGACTCTCAAGAATGGATTTGAGATCCTGACCAGTTCATCGTGTGTAAATCCTGATGATTATGATAGGGAAATTGGAGAAAGAATCTCGTATAGGAAAGCAATTGAAAAACTTTCTGATATACAGTGATACTTCTTACATCCTCAAAATTAGTTTTTTATCTTCTAAAAATATACTACAATGGCAAAAAATTATGAAAAAATCTCTGAGACTAAGTTTAAGTGGTCAGAAGAAAGACACCACGAAGGAGAGATTGATGCAATTCAATACCTCCAGCATCTAGCAGATCAGCTGAACACAATGAGGAAACTTGTTGCGAATGCAAACACTATTCAAGATCAGTTCTTGCAGATCGTTGAATACTACAACGAGTCAAGAAAAGTTCTGAAAGAAGCAAAAGAGAAGCTTCATCTCGCAGTGAATGTTCCTGATGCAATAGATCTTCCTGAATGTGTGTCAATCATTGAGATAATTCCTGAGAATCTACCAAAAATCAGTATCGTTAGAGATGAAGCAGAAGAAAAAAATGTAGAATAAAAAAGAAGTCTGACTAAAAATCAGACTTTTTTCTTTTTTTATAAGCAAAACACTTGGAGATTGAGGGGGTCGTGATTATACTACGGACAATGATCATTTATTCACGAGTAGAGCGTATGGGAATCTTCAACAAGATCAAAAATGCAGTAGTAAAATCCCTGCTTGGCAGAAATATCGATTTTCATCAGAAAAATTTCCTCTGAAGTACTAGGAATATGCCTTTTTTTAATACTAAAGATTTTGTAGTTTCCAAGCAGAATTTCCTTGAGCTCTATGAGGGGAATGCTGACATTTCAGGGGCAGTCAAAAAGATTGCGAACAATGTAAGTAAAAACGGTCTCTACTTAGAAGATCACAAAGGAAATCAACTCAAAGACAAGTCAGGAGACTTGGAAATATCAAGGTTTTTTAAGACTCCGACTTTTCAAGATTTCAAAAGAGATATTTTCAGAAACTACCTCATCACTGGAGAACTCTACATTGTGCCGAGCTTCAATCTCTACGGAGAAGTTGCAGGCTTTCAGGTGCTAGACTCTAGGATGATGACCAAGATGTATGATCAATACGGGAATATCATACAGTTCATTCAGTCTAGCTTCATCAGTGGTCAGATTATCAAATACGATCCTCATCAGATCGCCTATTTCCTCTATGATAAATCTCTCTACAACGAACACGATGGAAGATCTATACTAACAGGGCTGATGTATGATGTGCTGAACGATCTGAATGCAGTCAGATCTAACTACTTCTACTATAAAAACAGTGCCGTGCCATCAGCAATCCTGCTCCTCAATGAGTCTATGACTGAGGAGGAAATGCAGAATGCAAAAGATCAGTTTGATGCACAATATAAGGGGCTAGAAAACAGCCACAAAATGCTGATCGGTGCTGGAGTCTCAGACATCAAGACGCTTTCATTCTCTCCTCGTGATATGGATACCGTAGCTCAGAGGAAGATCACAACAGAAAAAGTCGCAGCTGCTTTCTGAGTGCCAAAATCAGTACTCTGATACTCTGATGATGTGAACTACAACAACGGAGACAACAACTCAAGGGAATTTTACAAAGGGACAATATACCCTATGGAATCAACCTTTGAGCATATCTTGAATAGGCTTACTGAAATGTTTTTTCCTGAGATTGCTGAGCAGTATGTGATCAAGTGTGATGGAGAAGTGATTCCATTCTCTGAAGAATATCTTGAGTCTCAGAGGAAAGATCTTGCAAGCGGAATCAAGACTATCAATGAGATCAGAATTGATCGTTGAATGGAAGCAAGCAAAGAAGAGAATGCAGACAAGCTGATCATATCAAGGAATATGGTCTTGCTCGAGGATGCTTCGCTTGATGCAGTTTTATCTCCTGATGAAGTATAAAATGGCGGTATCTGCAGACTACAGGAGACTCCTGAAGAAAGAGGCAAAAGCCTATACCATTTGTCAGAAGAGTTTCAAGAAGCAGGAGCAGTTCTTGCTAGATCATCTTGAAGAACTCTACACAAAATATCCTCTTCAGATCTCTCTTGCATACGAGCATCTCAATAAAGCTCCGAATCTCTACAAAAAAGGGCGATATGAAGACTATGTTGAAGAGCCTCTCGGTAGTTTCCGAGCTAAGATGTGAGTTGATGATCTGATTGATAAGTTAATGAATCCTGTATCTAAAGGAGTCGAAAAGTGATACAAAAGAACACGGAGAAAGTTCAAAACGGTTTTGGAGGAGAACGCTCTGATATACAACCTTGATACTATGCTGAATTATGTAAAAGATCGAGGGAAGCTTCAGCTTTCAAACTTTCGTTGAGCGATTGCACACACAACAAAGTTTGAGGTTGTAAAAGTATTGAAAGATTGACTCAATAATCAGCTGACCTACAATCAGGTCAGGGACAACATCATCAAGGTCAATAGTTCGCTTTTCTCTAAGGCAAGAGCGAGGACAATCGCAGTGACTGAGATGGCGAAAGCCTATGAATACGGAAATGTGCAACCTATGAGACAACTTGAGTCAGTTTGAGTCTCTGTACTGAAACAATGGCAAACTTGTGAAGACTGAAAGGTAAGACCTGAGCATACGGAATGCGAACAACTAGGACGAGTCCCTTTGGACTTTGTATATCCCTCAGTTTGAGTGCAATACCCTCCAGGCTGACCAAACTGTAGATGCACAATACTGCATAAAATCAATGACTAATTTTATCACATAAAAAGTCAGTAATGAAAAAGAAAGAAATCAAGCTCATCAAGGAAAAAAACTTTTTCCAAGTCCTACGAGACAAAAAATCAGTGCAAGACTTCGAGGAAGATGGAGTCAAAGGTGTTGAGATTGAGTGATATGCTTCCACTAAAGACAAGGACAGAGGTCACGATATTGTAGATCCTCAAGCATTCAAAAACGCACTTGATCTTTATATGACCAATCCAATCGTGCTTTTGCAGCATAATATGGAGAAGCCAATCTGAGTCGTGACTGAAGCAAAGATCGATGATAACGGTCTCTATGTTAAGGCAAGAATCACTCAAGATGTGGACTGAGTAATCAGTGCAATCAAAAACGGAGTATTGAGAGCCTTTTCTATCGGTTATAAAATCTTAGATAGCGAGTTCCTAGAGGAACAGACTAGTGATGGTCGAGACTATGCGAACATCATCAAAGATCTCTCACTCTTTGAGATCAGCGTTGTATCTGTGCCTATGAATGCTTACTCCTTGATGAAGTCTATCGGAGACTGCTTTGAGATCAAAGAAGCTACTGAAGAAGAGCAGAAAAAAACTGATTCTGAAGAGGAGGAAACCGCAGAAGATCAAGAAGAAAAATCAGCTGATGAAGATGAAGAAGCCGAGTCTGACAAAGACAAGGAAGAAAAGAAGTCTGACTCAGATGATGAATCTGATGAAGATGAAGAGCAAGATCCTCCAACAGATACAGATGACTCAGATGAAGAAGAGGAAGACAAAAAGTCCCTTGCTCCAGAAGGTAAAAAAGCAGATGAAAATTCTGACATAGAAGAGCCTGAGAAATCGGCACAACCTGAAAATGGTGCTGAAACTGCACCAGAGAGCAAAAAAGCTCTCGGAACGGCTGAAGGATTGAAGGATCTTCAAATCAAATCAGTTGAAAACTTCATCTCCGCAGAGATGAAATCAATTGAGAAAAAGTTTGCTGATCAGCTCGCTAAAAAAGATGAGAAGATCTGAAAACTAGAAGAGAAGCTGAAAAATGCTCTCGAATTGCTCGGAGGAACGATTGAAGTTCTCTGACAACTCGACAAAGCGGTAGCAAATACCGTGATCAAGACTTGATACACTTATCAAGCACCTAAAACGAAGCAGAACTCAAGCAAGTATAGCTCGCTTGTAGCTAAGCTTCAGGATTCTTAATCCGACTTTTTATTCTCTCAATAGAAGAAAAAAATGAATATCAAAGACTTAATGATGAAAGCAAAAACAATAGCTGATATTGCTTTCGACGAAAAAGATTTTGCTAATGTAGAAACTAAAGCAAACGAGGTAGTGCATACACAAAATGCAGGTCTCGGAAAGGAAATTATCCCAACCAATGTAATGAGCGATAATTTGCTTGATCTTTTGCCTAACTATTCAAAACTTTTGCCTCTTCTTCCAGGTAATCACGGAAATGATATGTCTATCTCTTCCAAAGTGCCTGTAATCGGAGAAGCTGGACTCTTCTCTGGAAATAATGAATGGACTTCAGGAGATGGATTTGCATTCGTTCCAACTAAGAACTGACCAGCAACATGAGAAGTGGTAATCGTTCAAGGTCAATTCATTCTTGACATTGCTATCTCAAAAAGAGAATTGAACTATGCTCCAGCTCAGCTTGAATCAATTATCAGAGAAAGAATGAATAGATCTGCTGCAAGAACTATTGACGCTGTAATTATCAATGGAGATACAGCTTCAACTGGTAATGTGAACGGAACATACAACGCTAAAGCATACTTTGCTCAGATTGACAATGGTATCAGAAAAGTTGGTATCGGAAACACTGTTGTAAATGTAGGTGCAATGACTGCGAAATCATACCTTGATGTCGTTGCTAAGCTAGATGAGGGGTATCAATCAGACCTTGAAAATCTCTTGATCATCGAGCCTAACAATGTGTATATGAAATCACTTGCATTCGATGAAGTGATCACAGTTGATAAGTTCGGATCTCAAGCAACTATCAATAGCGGTGTTCTTGCTAAAGTATGGAACATTGACAAGATCACTGCAAGAGACTTCCCTGCTTTGACTGCTTCGACTGGTGCGGTTTCTGCTACAGGATCTGAAAATACAAAAGGATCTTTCGCAGTGATCTATAAGCCAGCAATCCAATATGGATTTGGTCAGCCATTGGAGATCGATGCATTCAAAGTGCCTGGAAAGGGTGTGCAACTTGTTGCGACAATGGAATTTGGATTTGCTATTGCTGATGAAGTAGCAGGTCTTGGAAAAACTGTTGGACTTGGAGCGAATGTGACTCTTTAATCTTTATCTCTCAAGGGGGTGTCGTGATTCACGACATCCTCACTAGAGAGGCTTTTATTTGCCTATATAATAACTAATGAAACAAGTGTTTGAACTCAAAAATATCTCTGAAGAAACTCAGCTCGTTCTCAATGAGAATTCGGAAAAAGTAGAAGTAGAAGCTGGAGAAACATTCAGAACTACGGAGAAAAGTTACCTGAAGAATTATGCTCATATCTTTGCTTTGGCTACTGATGAAACAGAAAAAAAAGATAAAAAATCTGATAAGAGTAAAAAAGCAAAAGATCAGACTCCTCAAGATCCTGAGCCTACAGTAGAGCCTCAAAATAATGATGGAGAAGCTGGAGAAGAAAAGAAAGCTGAAACCGATCCTGTAAATCCTGAAACTGAGACAACAGACAATACTCAGGAAACTCAAGGAGCTGAGAATACTCCTGAAACTTCTGAAACTGAAGGGGAAGAAGAAAAAAAAGCTGAATCTGAAACTCAGGAAACTGCATAATTTAGAGAATAAATCAAAAGCAAATGTATTCAAATCTTGAACTTTTCAAGCAATATATCGGAGTGAGTGGAAACGAGCAAGATCAACTCTTGACCTCGTTCCTCCAAACTGCATATCAGAAAATCAACAAGCTTTGCTGAGTTGATAGTTTTTTGCTGAAAGATCGTGAGCAGATGGTGGATCTGAGAGCGATTGTGGAAAGCTCAAGAGGATTGGAGGTTTACCTCAAAAATAAGCCTGTAAAGCTGATCAAAAAGATCAATGGAGAAGCCTATACAGGAGTCAAAGGGAAAGACTATCTCGTGATCTACGATAGGAGAGTCATCTTCCAAAGGCTACCGCTCAATGACTTCTGATTTCTGACTTTTGAGTATGAAGCAGGCTATGATGAAACTGATCTCCCTGATGATCTGAAATTGATGGAAATGATGATCGCAAGCGGAATGTGGCAACAGCACGGCAATGAGTGAGTGCAAAGCTACAAGCTCGGAGATGAACAGATTGTCTTTGGCTCTGCTAGTGGTGGAGGTGCTGATGATCAATTCTTCAGCTTCAAAACCTTGCTCAATAAGTATAAAAACTTTAATCTTCCAGTATAAGAAATGACAATATTTTATACCAAAAAAGCAGTCCTCTCAAGACAAGAGAGAAACGAGAAAATGGTCGCCGCTCGAGTAGAAAAAGGAAGTTTTGACTGCAATGTGCAACCAGTCTCAGACAAGGATTGAATCACTGGAGGCTCAATGATGACAACTAAAAAGCTCTACACTGACTATCAGGACTTGAAGCCTTGAGATAGGTTGGAGATTCAAGGAGTCGTGTACATCGTAGACTCGGTGCAAGATTGGAACGGACTCAGAAGAAAATACAAAAAAGCTTTTATCAATGAGAGTAAAGGGAACTAATGCAACTCAAAGGAGACCTCAAAGCAATCGGAAAGCTCAATGCGAATGTATCAAAATCAATACAACTGATGCTGATGAAAATTGCACTTGAGATCTCTAATACTGCAAAAACGCTCGCTCCTTACCTATCAGGAACGCTCAGAAGATCAATCTGAATCGCTACCAATAGAATTGCTCAGGGGGTGGTAGTTGTATGATCTCCTGTAGCCTATGCAAAAAGGAGAGAGTTTGAAAATAAACTCAATCCTGATAGAAGGTTGTATTTGGAGAGATGATATACAATGAACAAAGAAAAAATTGATAAAATTGCAAAAGAAAGTATGTACAAAGCTCTATTCTCAAAATAAAATCTTTATATTTCACTACTAGAAAATGACTCAAACATTCGGATTCAAGGAGATTGGAGATGTCATCTATGCAAAAATGCTAGAAATAAAAAATACTGACTGAAGAGTCGGTGCAGTCTTCAATAGAGATATAAAGATTGAAAACGGTGTGAGTCTTCCTGCGATCATTATCACTCCTTGAGCCTGAAACATTGACTACTTGGACTCCTGCTCCTACAAAAGCAGAACGACCTATACCATCAGACTTCTTGACTCTCTTCAGGAGAACTACGGAGAAGTTGAGGACAATTTCAGAATCGTTGCTGATATGATCACGGCGAGACTGAAAGAAGTCTGAAAAATCTCACGGAATAATAATGATGGCAAGGGGAATACCATCAGTTGCCGTTTCGATTATCAACGAGGCTTCACTGATACGCAAGAGCCTTTGAGAGTATTCGAGATCAACTGCAACTTTGAAATCGTGGAAAATTAGTTTTATTTTGGAAAATATCGAAAAATGGCAAGAAAATGTATGGACTGTCCTGAAAAAGAGACAGAAAACATTGACCTTGAGCAAGTAGAGGTCAAGGAAGAGAAGAGATTCTCTTTTCCGAGGCTCTGAGTCTCGGTCGTAGCAAAAACGCTTGAGGAAGCTCAAGAGCAAATCAAAGCTCTCACAAGTAAAGACTATGAGACAAAATCTTTAGATTCTAATCAAGAATAAGAATGGCTGAAGCATTTATCGGAAGATTGTCCGCAATCGGACTAGGTAAGGAAACAACAAGAGGAACAAAGGTTGCTCCTAAAGTATGGATTCCAAAGACTACAGGAGTTTTGAGTCCATCGTTCGAGGTGGCAACTGATGACTCAGGGTATGGAGTGATCGATGAAGTATTCGATACGATCACGACCAAAAACCTCTCAAAGCTAAATCTTGAGGGTATCGTGAGAGATGACTTCATCGGCTATCTTTTGCTTGGAGCTTTGGGTAGCTATGAGAAACTCAAGGTATTTAAGGGAAGTGTAACTGGTGGAACACCTAAAAGATGAGATTCAGTGACTGGTGGAGTCTTGAAAAAGATCGTAAAAGTTGGAACTGATCTCTACTACTGTTTCAGTGGAAATGTGACTGGTGCAAGTATCACAAATGGAACTTGGACTCTTGCAGCAACTCCAGTGAATAATATCAATGCTCACTTCTTCTCAAGAGCGAATACGAACAATCTTCAGACTTTTACGCTCTATGGAGATGATCCTGTTGCTTCAAGTTGTGCTCCTTACTCCGTGATCAATAACCTCGAGATCTCGTGTGAGGTGGCTGACTTTGTAAAATTCTCTGCTGAGTTTATGGGAAAGCAGATGCAACCTGTAAACCAAGGGGAAGTGACTCCTGCCTATGCTGATGAGCCTGCATTCACGGCTTCAATGGCTGGAGTGAGATTCGCAGATAATGAAGCAGGTCTCAACTCTGCAACAGAAGTTTGTATGCAAAATTTCAGGCTTGCTATCAATAAGAATATCACTGACATTCAGTGCTTCGGAGACACTGATGTGTCTGCATTCTATGGTCAGCAACTCGGTATTGAAGGAGACTTTGAAGCGGTGTATAATGACACAACGCTCAGAGACTATGTGATCAATTCCAAAAAGAAAGCTCTCAGATTCTATGCTGAGAACAAACAAAACGGATATTCTGCAATGTTCATCGATGTGATGAAGTGCGGTCTCAATGAGTGGACTCCTACGGATAACAACAACGAACTCACAAAGCAGACAATGGGATTCTCTGCTCAGTATGACAATGCATCAGGGACTTCTATTGAAGTCTTGCTCTTCAATTCTAATTCTCAAGGATACTAAAAAACTTGATATTTACAAAAGCTACTTCATAAAGTGAAGTAGTTTTTTGTATAGAAAAAGTGAAAAAAGATTTGCAATTTGTATAGAAAAATGTATAATACAATATACATAAAGTTTATATATCCATCAGAAAATGACTAAAAAAGAGAAAGTAAAAGAAGATTTGCTCAAAAATCCTCAAACCGCTAAGCTGAGCGAAATAATCGCTCTATTGGAGTCTGAAGGGTATGAGCTGAGAAAGCCTAGTGGCTGATCTCATCACAAGCTCTTACATCTTGCAAGTGGGACTTCAATTCCTTTGCCTATCCACAATGGAGAAGTAAAAGATGTATACAAGACAATGATCAAAAAATTTTATCTTAGAAACCAAGAAAAATGACAAAAGAAACAAGAATCCTAATCCCTGTAGATGGGAAAAACTATCAGCTCAGTATCCAGCCTCTTGATGAGGTTTGGGACTGAGAGAAGATGGTATATATTAAGTGTAAAGAAGCAGGTATTGACTGCGAGTATCCTGAATCTGATTTACCAGCTCTTATTCAAGATATGGAACACTTGATCAGAGATGAATTAGCAACTGCAAAAGATTCGCAGATCAATATCAGAGTAAAAGCAAGAGACAAGGTATTGCTCCAGCAATACGCCTCAGCTGGTGGGTATCGCTCTTTGAGTGAATATCTCATTGCTAAAGGCTTGCAAGTTGCATAAATATTGGTATGATATCAATATATTTATTTGGTCACCAACAACACAATGAAAAAATGTCCTTTTTGTGCAGAAGAAATTCAAGCAGAAGCAAAAAAGTGCAAGCATTGCTGAGAATTTCTAGATCAAGAGAAAAAGCAAAACAAAAACTGAATCGGAGATTTTTCAAGATGCAGAATTTTGAAAGAATGACCAGCAAACATTCGTTGTCCAAAATGCTGATTTCACGGAATAACTAAAGAGATCAAATGAGACTACAATCCAGTTATCTTTTGGATTCTATTCTTGTTCTTTCCTGTAATTTGAGGTATCTTGTATTATCTTTTTGCCTCAAAGAATAGGTATGTTTGTCCTGATTGTGAGACTGATTATGTAGAAGTACTTTCTGAAGAGCCAAAAAACACACCTAAAGAAGAGAAAAAAAAGACTAGCACTGTTACTCGAATAGTATGAATTATAGGGGCTATATTTATGATTTGACTAGTTGCAAACTCAGGTATCTCTACTCAAACAACTCAAAAAAATGATACCAGGCAAGAAAAACTGGCACAAGCCACAAAAGCAAGGATGGAAAGGATCAATGAGCTCAATCAAGCTGAAAAAAATAATTTCCCTGAATTTATCAATGCTGAATGTTGAGTGAGTGATTGTAGCAATGAAATTATAATTATCAACTACAAAAGAGCACCAAAACTGCAAAGTGCAGATACTATCGCAAGAGGACAAGCAGTAAATCTCTCAAGAGAAAGAGGAGAGGCGACAGGAAGGGCTGAATTTGCACAAGTAAGAGTAAAAGTAGGGAACAAGATCCTAGCGTCTTGTAATGCTAATGATGCAAAGATTGTTTCCTGCAATTAGATATAAATGAAAAAAGAAAACCTGATCAAAAAAGTCAGGTTTTTTTTCTATTTTTGTAAGCAAAACACTTGGAGATTGAGGGGTGCGTGACTATACTGAAAAATGAGCTGAGAGGTTTTTTCTCTTGTTTACTCTCAGCTTGTTCAAAAGAAATGAGAGAAAGATTTTTATACCTTACCAAAAAAGAGATGAAAAAGGAAATCAAAGTAATGCTCAATGGAGTAGAAAAAGTAGTAGACTTCAAAGAAGTCTACACAAGGAAGATTGATAGAGAATTCAGCAACCTCCTTTTCGGAGAAGGAAGTGTAACAGGGAAAGATGTGACTCTTGCTCCTGCAAATGTCCAAAAAGCAAATGACTATCTCATTGAAGCAATGACTAATCTAACACCAGATGAAATTGACCAGCTTTCAGTGAAAGATTTTGATGCAATTATGAAAATTGTTGTATCAATTAAAGAAGTCCCCCTCAAATAGAACTGACTCTCAATCAGTTCAGAAAAACCTTGAGAACAAAAAGCAATGTAAGCAAAGAACATAGAGACTATATATTGATCAAAGAACTCTATCACTGCACACCTAAGGAGCTTGATGAAGTAGATGAGCATATTCTTCAGCTCCACTACTCTATGCTGATGATAGAAAGACAGGAAGAATACTTAGAAAACAAGAGGAATGAACAAAGAAATAGTCAAAAAAATTCATTTCCTAAAAAGAGATAATGTATGAACGATAGTCAATACAAATTGAGTCTTTTGATCGAATCTCAGAACTTAGCAAGTAAAGAAATTGAAAGGCTACAGTGAGATGTGGAAAGACTCCAAAAACAGATGCAATCAGCAGGACAAGTAGTGCAAGGAATGATGGGAGGGATTTCTTCTTATGCTCAAGGAATAAAGAACTCGCTCTCAACAATTTCTTTTTCTGCAACAATCCAAGCTGCAAAAGAGCTTTGGAATACTTCTTCTAATATCACAAAAGAAATTTGGAATAGTACAGGAGCTTTGGCAGCTGCTATAGAGCCAATAGAAAATTCTTATAAAAGACTTTCTGCTCAAGCAGGAATATCCTCTGATGCTATGCTCTCTGCTATGAAAAAAGCGAGTCTTGGAACAGTATCAGAATTCAATTTAATGAGTGCAGCTAACAAGGCTTATTCTCTCGGAGTGATTAGCAATACTGATCAGATGACGACTCTGATGGAGATTGCGAGAGTCAAAGGTCAAGCAATGGGAAGAACGATGAACGAGGCTCTTGATGACATTGTGACTGGTCTTGGTCGTGGATCTGCTATGATCCTCGACAATCTTGGAATCGTAGTCAATCAGACTGAGGCTCAAAAAGCCTATGCAGACTCTATAGGAAAAACCGTTGAGCAACTTTCTGAGCGAGAAAAAAAACAAGCTCTCATAAATGCAGTAGTAACTCAAGGGAAAACAGAACTTGAAAATGCAGGGAATGCAACACTAGATTTTGCAGGGAAACAAGCAAAACTTGCTACAACTTTTGAAGATTTAGGGACACTCTTTGGAAAGAGTCTTTTGCCATCAATCTGAGGAGCTTATGACAAGATGAATGCTTGGCTTGATGAGCATATAAAATCAATAGAGTTGGCGGTATCTGCAGTAGGAGAAACAATCGGAAATGTAATTGATATGATTGTTGATACTGTTTCTGAAGCACTATCAATCGTTTGAGATATTTGGCACTATACGGTTGATCTTTTTGCTGAGGGGGTGAACAACATTGTAGGGTTTTTTTCTGACTGAACAACAGGTCTAAAATGAGACTGGTCAGATTTTTTTTACTATTTTCAGCAAGGTATTGCAACAATTGTAGGAGTTGTCCAAATAGCTGTAGGAGGAATTAAAGGAACTCGAGAAGGGCTCAAAGCCGTTGCCTATGCTGTTGTAAATGATATTTATACTGCTTTTAGCTGAGGGGCTAGTGGTATTGCACAAGTATTCTCTAATATCGTTTCCGATGTAACAACAAATCTCAAGAAGATGGCAAACTATGCTATCAAAGCAATCAATTGGCTTGCTGAACAAGCAAACAAAATTCCTGGTGTAAATCTAGGAAAACTTGATCTCTTTACAATAACAGAAAGCTGAACTAAAAGCAGTGTCTGAATGCTGACCAAGCTCTTCACAGAGCCTATAAAATGAGCTACACAAGCAGGACAAAAAGCTCTGGATGGAATGATTGATACCTATGTAAACAGAGTGCAAAAACTTAACGAAGAAACAAGCCTTGTCAATTGAGGTGGTGGGAAAAAGATGTCAGCTGGAGGAGCAGATGCAAACAATAAAGATAAAAAATGAGGATCTAAAGCTGATAAAAAGTCAGGAATGGAAGACCTCAAAAAAGAAATGGAAGAGTATGCTAAGGGGACAAAAGACCTCTACAAATCAATCCAAAAAGAAGCTGACAACTGGCTTAGTAATCAAGTCAAGAATATCAACGAGCTAGATAAAGAGTACCAGAAGTCCTTTGATAAAATTCAAGATAAAATTGATGAAACTACAAAAAAGATAGAAAGTCTGAACAAAGAAATCGGAAGTCTTAAGCAGAAACTTGTAGACCTCCAAACCGAACAGACGCAGAGTGTAGCAAAGGAATATGTAAACGCAAAAAAGGAACTCCAAGCCTTAGAAGAGCAATACAAAGGACTCAAAGAAGTTGCTGACTGAGTCAGCCGTGAAGATCTCAAATGAGTTGGAGGTATTGGAAAGTATGATGTAGACTTGATCAAAAAATACAAAGACTATCAAGATGAAATGAAGTCTGCTTATACCTGACTTTCGGAAGAGGAAAGAAAGGCAATGGATCAACAGATCGCCTACCAAGAGCGATACCGATGACTCAACAATGTAGAGAAGATCAAGGAGGACTATAGGATCAAAAAAGAGGAAGTCCAAGCTGAACTCGATCAGAAAATTGCAGCTCTTGCTCTCGAACAAGACACACTCAGAGCAAACCGCAAAGAGCAACAAAAGCTTCAGGATGAGCGAATCAAAAGGATCAACGAGGAGATCGCAAAGCGACAAGAGGTATCCGATAAAAAGAAGGAATTCGAAAAAAAATATATGGAGATCCTCGAGATCAACCATCAAAAGCAAGTAGATATGACCAACAAGCTCGTGGAGCAATGGAATGCAGTCTACAAGGCAAAGATGAGAGCAATGTCTGCTGGATCTGCTGATGGATCAAGAGCTTCAGGATGACCAGTGTATCAGGGGAATGCTTACCTTGTAGGAGAGACCTGACCTGAACTCTTTGTGCCAAGTTCTCACGGAAAAATAGTCAAAAATTCTGATCTCTGAGGAGCTGGAGGCAATATCTCCGTGAATGTAAACCTCGGAAATGTTGCAATCAACAACGGATCTGATGAAAATGCTCTGACTCAGAAGATCACAGAGTCTATCCTCAGGGAACTTGTTCTCTACAAAAAAGGGATCAGATAACTTTAGAACATAAAAAAGCTGATTATGGCGAATATAGCACAATTCAATTCAGTCTTATTCAATGCTTGAGCATCAGGAAAAAGCATTGCAGGAACGAAAGACCTCGTGATCTTCAACGGTTTTTGATTATTGAACGAAACCTATGTGACCACGAGGCTGAATGTGCGAAATATGCCAAGCATCAATCTCCTCCAAGTCTCCAATCCAAAGTCAGACTGAGGAATTTTGCTTGATAGATTCTACAAGGACAGATCTATCACGATTGAGGGACACATCAGAGCTGAAAATTATGAGGAGATGCAAAAAAAGATCGATGCACTCAAAAAAGCCATTGCAACCAAGCAAGGATACTTTGAGTTTAAGTTCTGAGATACTTACAGGAGAATCCTTTGCACACTTGCAAACTCTGACATCATCAGCAGGGAACATTATGACATCGATCACGGAAAATTCACGCTAACCTTTAGAGCGGAAAAGCCTTTTTGGTCTGAGAAGCAACGAGGAAGTGTGCTGTTTCAAGGGGTAAATGATGAAATCAACGGCGATGTATTCAATGAGGGATCTGAGTATTCTGAGCCGATCATCAACATTCTCGTGAACTCAGCAAGTGGTGCAAGCGAGCTTTCCATCGCAGTCGGAAAAGAAGCCATTAAAATTGCAAAAAATCTGAATGCAAACGACATCATCGATATTAACACGGAAGAAAAAACGGTCGTTATCAATGGTCAACCTACAGACTTTTCAGGGAAATTTCCGAAATTGCAAGCAGGATTGAACATTCTCAATCTCAAGGCAAATGGGAACTATAATTTGGATGTCTCAGTTTTATTTCCTAAAAATTTCTTGTAATGATCAGAAATCTTGAAATCTTAGGAAATAAAAAAATCTGAGCGGTATTGCTTGCATCCTATCAGTCGAATATCGGCAATCTCGGAGAGGTCGCTTTTCAGTGGTATGTTGATGGAGTCTCTATCGAGGGGGCGAACGAGAGAGTCTTGCAGGTCTTGCAGGCTGGAGAATATGTCGTTGCAGTCTTGCCTCATACAAGTGAGGGGGAAGTCTGAGAGATGATCACTTCAGCAGGATTCAGAGTGGAAGAGTTCGAGATCCAAGAGCCAATCCAAAAAGAATATATGATCAAACTCTATGATCAGCATTTGAATTTTGTGAAAGTGTGTCCAGTGAGTATTGTCACTAACGATATCAGCTTCTCTGAGTCCATCAATACAGGACAAGGAGAACTCACATTGAATCTGAATTTGCCTATTGATACGAACTATTTTGAGAATGTGAAGTATATCAAGGTCTTTGTGAACGATAGTCAGGGACTGGAGGATCATTTGATCTACTCAGGATATCTGAGCAAGTATGTGAGGATCTATTCGAACAACAGAGAGAACATTCAAGCTCATTTCCTCTCGCTCTTCAGCTTATTCAATGAGATCTACTACAAGCAAGGAGGAGAGACAACATTTAGGAAGAAGTGAGATCCTGCGGAAATCCTCAAAGATATTGTGAATCAAGTCAAAGAAGCTTATCCAAATCTCTTCAGCTATACCGCAGAAAGCATCGTGAACTACGGACAATCTGTAGAGCTTGAGATCAAGGACAAAAAATGTGGAGATTTGGTAGCAGAAATCGTGAATGGTACAAATTATCGATTCTTTGTTTGAGCTGATGGGATTATTCAATACAAGCCGAAACCAAGCCATATTTCACACTATTTTACTTATGAAAGAGATGTGAAAGCTCTCACAATTCCGATCGACTTTGAGCAAGTCGTGAATGCTGTGAGAGTACAATACTGATACATCGGTTGACCGCATAGCTGAATCACTCAGTTTGCGGAGAATGCTGAGAGCATTCAGAAATTCTGAAGAAAGGAAATCACGATCGTAAATCAATCTCTCCACTGAGAAGCAAGTGCAAATCTCTATCGTGATCAATACCTTTTGCAAAACAGCAAAGGGAAACAAAATATAAGTCTGACCGTAAATTCAATGTATCAACTCGAGAAAATCCATCCTGGAGACCTGATCAAGATCAGAAATCTCGGCGTGGAAGTCTCAGGACTGCAGGTCAGCTCGGTCAGCTACTCCTACGAGCAAGCAACACTCAAACTGGAGTATGCAACTACCCTCTGAAAAGAGATTTTTACTTCTAGCAACTAAAAGATGAGCAGATACCGAAATTATGGAATGGAAAACAATGTGACCTCTGAGCTGTATGCTCCGCTCTGAGTGCTTGCGACCTCTGTTCAAGTCAATCAATGACAAGGGCAAAAGCGAGGGACTAAGTTTCCGATTCTCGCAACCATCGAAAGCTTTGATGCTCAAGGAAAGTGCATCAAAAGGGAATGAGTGAAGATCACGGCAATCAACGGCGATGTCTTCACAATCGAGAGAAAATTCTTCTCTTGTCTCGCAAATGATGAAGCCAATGTGCAAGGTCGCCTCTCCTTTGACTTCGTGATTGGAGATAAGATCTCGCTCTATATTCCAAAAGAGATCATAGAAAGGCTGAATAATGCGATCGATGATCTCTACGATAACGGAAATGAGAGGATCAAGGCTCTACCTACTGGCTGACTCGGAATAGAGGTCACGGCTGGAAATGTGAGAGTCGGCAATCAAGAGTTCTACTTTCCTTGAGGGCAAAAAGTATTGAACGACAATGCGACAAACTATGTAATGCTCAGAGGAGATTCGCAGATCATCATTGAGTCTGAGCGAAATCAAAAATATGTAAAAGTAGCCACCATTACTACTCAAAACGGTGCAATAACTGACATCAAGCAACGAAAGATCGATGCGGTTGGTGGAGAGTTTGGCGGAGGTTGAGGATTCAAGAAGATTTCAGATTGTGTCTATAGAAGAGGTATTTTGGTACAATTTATTGCAGACTGAAGTCTATACAAGTTGAATTACAACAAAAACCAACTCACCAAAATTGCCGTTTGAGAAAAAGTCTATGAAATCAACTATAAATGAGGTAGACTATCTTGAGTCATTGAAAAATAATTTTATTCCTTAAAAGAATACAAATGAGTATTGTAATCAATGCAAATCAGCACCAAAGCTGAAACTGAATAAAAAGAGCTAATAGTATCTTAATAAATAGTTTTCCAGATTTTCATAACTCTATTATTCTTTCACCAAAAACAACAATATGATACGAACAACAATCTTTACAAAATAGCGAATTTTCAATCAATGGAACAACCTTTAATCTCGCTAGAATCTTTACCCCTGATTATTATTTTTGAATTAAGCAAGAACGTGGATACGGCGAAATCTGAGCCCCTGTAGAAATCGTAAGGAAAGAAAGAACACAAAAGCCAGCTCAGCCTTATAGAATAACTACAGACTGATACTTCGAATGAGGAGAAATCGTAGGGAAAAACATTTACATCTATATGACAAAAGCAAGGGACTATATGCTCAATATAGGATATAGTATTCAAGTAGGATTGGTACATAGCAATTGATCTTTTGATATAATTTATGAGGACAACGGGACAATTAACAACTTCAATACACTTAGGAAAATAGCAACAACAAATGGTATGATTGCTCAAGCTGGAGACAGACCATTTTTCCAATTCAATTTTGATATTCTTCAATGAAGCAACACCTGAGATGCTTTGCACTGATTTGGCTTTTGATCCTTGTGATCTCTCACCGAAGAAGATAAAAGACTTAAATGAGTTCAAATTTCAGTCGACTAAAATCAGACTTTTTATTCCTTTTTGAAGACCAATGACAGAAAACGAAACTCCAATCATTCCTACTCACGAATTTGCTGAAGAAGCAGATATGCAAAAATTCCGAGAAAGACCAGCGGATGCTTGTGAGGGAATGCAAAAAAAGTATCTCGGTATGACTCACGATGAATTTTTGCCTCATTGGGAGGCACTCAAAGACTATGAGGGGGAAGTTCCTGATGGATTTGAGATTGTAGATGAGGTACAGATCAATCCTTTTACTCACGAGGAAAAAACAATCACAATCCTGAGAGAAAAGGAAAAACAAGATCCTGAAAAAATCATTGAAGAAAAAATTCAAGAGCTAAAGCTCAAAGTCGTTCTCTGAACGATAACCAAAGAAGAAAAACAGACTTTAGAACTTTTGACAAAATAGAATGATCAAAAAATATGCGGTAGAAGATAACTGCTGGGCAAAGCTAGAAACTTCCATTGATGCAACAGCGACCAAGATCAGAATCAAGGAGACTCACAACCTCCCTCAAAGTTGAGAATGGATCGCAACTCTAGCCAAAAAGCAAGGAGATGAAATCATTAAAATGGAAAAAGTCCTTGTCGTAAAAAGAGAGCTGAATTTGCTGACCGTACAAAGAGGCTTCCAGTCTACAGCTCAAGCTTGGGAAGAGAATGATGTACTCAATCTCTACATCACAGCAGAGATCATAAGAGAGATTCAAAGGGGATTTGACAAAAAAGCAGATCTGATCGATGGTAAAGTCCCAGCAAGCCAGATCCCAGAAATCAGTCTTGACGAGAGTAATCTTGTCCATAAGAGCTGAGATGAAGTGATTGGAGGTAAGAAGAGTTTTAATGAAGGTGTTTATTTTGATAGATCATTTGGTCTTAATACATTAGATGCCAATGGGAACAAAACAAAGCTGTATTGA
>QWCO01000231.1_pt1 | contig 27765 bp, 20 predicted proteins | sample 1972611 | NCBI WGS metagenome assembly QWCO01 (sample SAMN09866706, study PRJNA288562) | Human oral metagenome isolate term1_saliva, whole genome shotgun sequencing... | reverse complement strand
GGCGGTGTTGATGGTGGTGTTGATGGTGGTGTTGATGGTGGCACTGTTGGTTTGTGCTTATTGGTCAAGATCACATTACTTGGATCTTCCTGCACTTTTGTACCTTCATAACCCGCTGGAACCACCATTTCACTTGCCGTATAGACAATGGCTTTTCCTTTTGCTTTCTCTGGAAGTTTTGAGAAAGTATAGGTCCATTTATTGGCTTCACTGAGCTCAATTTCGCTTCCAACTTTCTTACCATCTGCAAAGAGTTGAACCTTGATGCTCTTCGGACGGATGCCCGCTTTATTATTTTCATCATCCCAACGTTTCGTCACGGTTAGGTGAGTCTCACCTGGCTTGTGAGTATTGGTGATGACATAGTTGGTTTGATCGATGTCAGCTGTATAGTTGGCTACTTTTTCTTCTTCAAGGGTGTAGACAATGGCTTTTCCTGCCTCGTATTTTGGAAGGTTTTCAAAGATTCCTGCCCAGCCAGTTTCAGCTGTGAGGGTCTGACTAGCTACCTTCTTACCATTTGCCAACAGGTTCACTACGATTGACTCTGGACGAAGACCGTCTTGGTTGCCATCGTCTTGCCATACCTTGCTGAATGGAATGGCAGTCCGTTCAGGAGTATGGGTATTGGTGAGGTTAGTTCCTTCTACACTGGTTTCATAACCCGGAACAGCTTCTTCATCTACAAAGTAAACAATTTCTTGTCCATTCTCATATTTTGGAAGATCTTTAAACTCATAAGCCCACTTGTCTTTTGCTGTGACCTCTTTACGAGCGACTTCTACTGCTTCTGATCCAGCTAGAGCTTTTTTCAAGATAACAGTGATTTTTTCTGGACGAAGTCCATCACGGTTGTCAGCGTCCTTCCAAGTCTTGCTTCCTTTAACGGAAACAGTGGCCGGTGTATGGCTATTGATGAGGTTGGTCCCCTCTACCTTGCTACTGTATCCCGGAACTTTTTCTTCCGAAATTGTGTAGGTGATTTCCTTACTATCTTTGTATTTTGGAAGGTTTTGGAAACGGTAGGTCCAATTACCGCTTGCATCTGGGCTAACAGTAGCACTGTCCACTTTCTCCCCATCTGCAAGAAGGTTGACAGTGATTTGACTCGGACGAAGGCCGTCACGGTTGTTGTCATCCTTCCAGGTCTTGCTTCCTTCAATAGAAACAGTGGCTGGAGTGTAGGTATTGGTGAGGTTAGTTCCCTCTAGCTGACTGGTATAGCCTTCAACTGCTTCCTCAGATACCGTATAGACAATCTCTTTTCCATCCTTGTATTTTGGAAGACCCTTGAAGCTGTACGTCCAGTTCCCATCCTTGTCAGCTTTCACTTTTAGGCTGTCTACTTTTTCTCCATCTGCAAGGAGATTGACAGTGATCTGGCTTGGACGTTTTCCATCGCGGTTGTTGTCGTCCTTCCAGGTCTTGCTACCAGAGACTTCTCTTGTTTCAAGACTATTGACAAGTCGGATGCTATCTTTTGCTTCTGATTCAACAGTTGCGACATAGCCGGTTACATCGACTTCTTGGACTGAGTAATTGCCAGTTTCATCTAGATCTGTGAAGGCCCCTGTCCAATGATTGTCCTCGCTCAAGACCAGACTCTTACCTTCGACGACGACACCGTCTTTCAAGAGGTTGACAGTCACAGATGCTGGACGAGTCTTGTATTGATTCTTTTTATCATTCCATTTCTTAGTGACCTTGAGTTGACGGTTGTTTTGTTTCTTATTGCTAATCACAACTGTCAAGATTTTACTAGTCACATCGAAATTCGGATTACCTTGGGCAAAATCATTCTCTGAGATGGTCACCGGGTCTTTGAGCAATTGATAACCATTTGGCGCTGCCACTTCTGTAACGGTGTAATCATCCTTGAGCAAGCCTGGTACATTCAAATCCCCATTTTCATCTGAAGTGAAGATATCGGTTTCTTTTCCATCCACTGTATGAGTGAGGGTTTGTTTGTTGGCATTTCGGACGATCTTGAATTTAGCCCCTTGAAGTGGCTCACCAGCTTCATTTTGCTTGTGGAGTTTGATATGGTAGGCATAGCCTTCTACATTACCTCCACCTTTTTGCCAGAGAACACGCGCTTCGGCATTCTTCACAATCGAATCTTCACCGTTTAACGTAGCATTGTTGACAAATTTTTCATTATCTCGAGGAACATAACCTAGCTGAACGTTGTAGCGAATACGGTACATTTCTTTGTCTGTGATATTTGCAATCTTAATCACAAAAGACTTATCATCTGGAAAATCAATTTCATAGATGGCTGGCTCAGCATCTTTGAAAACCCAAGTGGCATTTTCCCATACCCATTGCCCTTTTTCAACGATGAAGGAATTCCGATCGTAGTGGGCATTGGTGAATTGTAAGGTATCTTTTAAAACCGCATTTTTGATATTGAGTGGTTTGCGGTTGATGGCAATGGTGTAGTTAAGGGTTGGAGTGGTTGCTTCCCGGTTATAAGAACCAACCTTGTTGAGGGTATAAGTGTCAGGTTTCTTAACCCCAATGTAGTCTACTGGTGGTTGAGGAGGTTCATTTGGAACGACCTTGTTTTCTACTGTTATACTAATTGGAATCTTCTCTGCATTTGGAACGAGCAAGTGGTCCACACGAACATAGAAGAAGAAACTACCTTTGACATCTGAATTCTTTTCAGCAAAGTCTGTATAGGTCAAGGTCAACTTTTTGTAGGTTGGGTCGACATGAGCATAAGCAGCAATTTGTTCTTTGCCATCCTTGTCTTTCCCTTTTAGTTCAAAGTCCGTACTGTTGATAATCAACTGAGATGGAACTGAAACTGTTGTAGTATCCCCTGCGTGAATTTTATTATTTGGCAAGGCAAAGGTCGCGTTGATCTTAAAGGTCGCCCAAGGCTCGAGTGACCAGTTCAGTTCTCCGCCTTCATTGTTGGTATATTTGATGCTCGTGATGACATCATCTACAGCTTTTGGAGCGCGAGGTGCTGCTGCTCGATCGGCTCCTGATGGTGCTAGCGCCCCAGTCGCACTACTAGTTGCTTCTGTCGCACTGCTAGATGCCTCTGTTGCTGACTCTGGCTGAACTGCCTCGGTACTAGGCGTCGTCCCTTCACTTGTCTCTGCTATGGTGACAAGCGGGGTCGAAAACATCGAAAACACCAGCAAGAATAGACTTGCTGCATTTAGGAATTTTGACATGAATTGCTTCATTTGTCTTTCCTTTTTCATATGATTCTCCTCTCTTCTTTCGCATGGTTCGCAAAATCTTCCCACACAGTATAGTTGGATTTAAATGGAACTAATCCTCAAATTATTTTCCCTATAAAACCTTTTATACACTTTGCATTATAATACTTTTCTAAACCAATTTCAATAAAATAGATGCAATATTTTCAAAAAAATGTTTTTTACGTTCATTTAATTTAAAAAGAACTTCAAACTAGTAGTATTTCCGAATGATTTTTTTTGAGTTGTCTGATTAATTCCGATTCGTGGCTAACGTTTTTTAAATTACACTAGTTAATCATAAACGAAACCCGAACCTATCACTAATTAGTTTTTTATTTTCCCAAGCTTTTCCAAAAGCAACTCGCTTTCCTCTAATCTAAGCTGGCCTCAGGAGAAAAAACGACAAAAAAACAGCCCCTAGCTTGCTAGGAACTGCTCTTCTTTTAATAATAACGTGGCGTTGCAAATCCACGGATATTGCCATGGCCGACACGATAGACCTGGCGACGGACGGCACCATTGGAGTTTCCTTCGATGGTATGGATTATGCCATTTTGGACACTTTCAACAATCCCGATGTGATCTGCCCAACCGTCGTTTTGTTGGCTATTTTGATCCCAGTTAAAGGTGATGATATCCCCTGCCTTTGGCGTCGTCAAGCCATTCTCATTCCAGATCCCTAAGCGCTTGAAGATCTGGATATGGCGTTCAACCCCGCATTCGCGACCGATCAAGTGGCTCAAACCTTCCCGCTGGAAGACGGTAGTCACAAAGACATCACACCAGTCGTCTGAGTTTTTGACAGTATAACCTACAGGGAGAGGTTTGACACTATTATAGTCTGAGACCAACTGGCGATGGGCTGCGCTACCTGCGGTCACTCCTACGAGATTTGCTGCAGCACGGAGGACACGATCTCGTTGCCCTCTGGCTACAACTGGAGACAAGCCTGTTTGCCCCAGGTTAATCCCCTCGACAGTACCATCGGTATAGTCCACGTAGACATGGGTGGTGTAATCTCCTTGGCGGTAGCCATGGTTGGCAGCATTCACCTGTACCTCTGTACGGCCACCCACAGAAGGAGTGGTATACCAGTGAAGGTTTTCTTGGTGGGCTTGCGACCAGACAGCCACACGGACATCCTTGATTTGACGCCCTTGAGGAGCTTGGTCTACTTCGACTGTGAAGGTCCCAGAGGTCGGATTGACATACTTGATCTTAGCTTGAGTCTTAGTCTTGGCTTGGCGGAATTCTACATCGGTCGTTGCCGTAGAGACACCAACCCGAGTTCCGTCCGCTTGGACATAGTAGAGATGGACATGGTAGCGTCCCGTCGAATTTTTATGGTCTGTTGCTTTGACAGAGACTTTATAGGTACCGTCTGACTGACGATGCCCACTGTACCAGATAACGTCATCCTGGCTGTCCTTGTCAGACCAGATCGGCACTTGGACAGATTGAACACCTTTTGGACTAAAGACATCAGAGATAATGACGTCAAAAGTACCGGTCTCCTTGTTGTTGTTTTGGATGGTTAGGGTACCAGTCGGCTTGCTAAAACGAACTTCCGTAGCTGTACTAGAAAGGTACTCCTTCTCTCCACTCTTGTTTACCAAGTAAGCATGAACTAGGTAACGCCCTTGCGATTGTTTGTGTTCACTCGCCTTGATGGTCGCACGGTAGGAACCATCTGACTGACGGATTGCCTTATGCCAAACCAAATCATCTTGGCCATTTACTTCACTCCAAGATGGAACAAGGATTTCTTCCAAACCAGTCGGAGCTACTACATTGCGAATAACAGCATCAAAAGTGCCCGTGTTCTGATTGTTGTTTTCAATGGAGACCATCCCTCTGGCGCGAACCTGACGGACCACTGTTGCTGTACTTGTTATATAATCCTTTTGCCCTTCATGGTTGACGTAATAAGCATGGACCAAGTATTTCCCTTCAGAATTCTTGTGCTGGCTAGCCTTAATGGTCACGCGGTAGCTTCCATCTCCTTGTAAGCTAGCTTTATGCCAAACCAAATCATCTTGGCCATTTACTTCACTCCAAGATGGGATGAGAACTTCTTTTAACCCATTCGGTGCAAAGACATTGCGAACCACTGCATCAAAGGTACCAGTGATGAAATTATTATTTTCAATGATTAAGTTCCCTTTAGGGCCCGAATATTGAACGGTAGTGGCTGTGCTAGCTACAAATTTCTTTTCATCTTTTGCTGTGACATAATAAGCATGAACTAAGTATTTGCCTTCAGAATATTTGTGGTCACTAGCTTTGATTGTTACTCGATAGCTTCCATCTTCTTGTAAGCTAGCCTTGTGCCAGATCAAATCATCTTGCCCTTCATCTTGACTCCAGCTTGGGATCAAAACTTCTTTCAATCCCTCTGGAGAAACAACCTTGTTGACTACCGCATCAAACGTCCCTGTAGCCGGATTGTTATTTTCAATCGTAAGCGTTCCACTTGGTTTTTGATTGACATTCTCATTTACTGGATCTGTAGGCTTTTCTTGATCAGGTTTGCTTGGGTTACTTGACTGTGGGTCGTAGATTGGCGTTGGTTGTTTAGGCACTTCTGGGACAGTTGGTTGTTCTGGTTGAGGTGTCACAGGACTCTCTTCCTTTGGTCCATCTGTTGGGGTAGAGCTTGTAGGTGTGGAATTGTTCAAGAGAACATTTGTTGGTCGATGATCATCAACACTTGCTCTATTCTGTTCATCTGCGAGAACAGAAGGCGTCGTGAGTGCGAGCAAGGCAGCTGCACTAGCAAAATAAATAATATCTTTCTTTTTCATGAAACTTCCCTTTTTAGATTTGAAAAAGCCTCTCTCTGAGTTCTATCAAAGAGCGATGCTTCCCCATTTTATACTCTCCTATTGTACCACAGGAGAGCCCAATCTAAAAAGAAATTCTATCAAAAATAAGGAGTTTCCGAATAATAAAAAAGTGAAGCTAACTCAATGTATCAGCTTCACTTGTATGATTGAAAAATCTCTATGAGATAGATAGACTTTAGGCAAAGATTGAGAAGAAAGGTGATCCTAATTTTGTATCCATCGGATCTGTACTCTTCAATGAATGGATATAATCAATACCATACCAGCCGTTGTTGGCTGCATTAAATGGATCTCTGACATAAGTTTTACCATTATCGTAGCCATGAAGGACAATTTCATGGGTATATGGAGCATTGATAAAACGACTAGGTCCGACTGCTGCAAGGACATGTTTCCCAGCTTGCAAGGAAGCTGCAATGGTAGAAGCCCCTGTCAACATTTGGCTATTGAGTCCCCATTTTTGTGTTGCTGAAACAATTCCCTGGGCATCTGTACCAGCTACAGATGTCTTATTAAATGTATCCGTTTGGTTGTACAAATAATCGGCTACTGCTGTCGGAGTCACTCCAACTCCCAAGATATCCGTAAAGGTCATGGCTAACGAAGTTGGGACACAGCCAGATTGGTCCATGTTACTAATCCCATACCACTTAGAACCCCAACGAGGATCCCGCTGAGAATAGTAGGTCGTTTTAGGATTTACCTTCTGATTCTGAGGGGATAGACTGGTCTTACCAAGGTTAAAGCCTTCTACTGTGTTGTCCGTATAATCGACATAAACGTGGGTCGTGTAATCACCTTTTTGATTGCCATGGTGAAGGGCCGAAACCGCCACTTCTGTGTGCGTACCATTAGAAGCAGTGGAGTACCAGTAAAGGTTTTCTTGGTTCGGTTGAGACCAGACTGCCACACGGACTTGTTTGATCCGACGACCTTGAGGAGCTTGGTCGACTGCTACTGTATAGGTCCCTGCAGAGGCATTGACGTTGGTGATATAGGCTTTGGTTTTATTGGTGAGATTTTGATAAGTCACTTCTGTTGCACTAGTCGCAACACCCACTCTGGTCCCATCTTCTTGGATGTAGTAGAGATGGATATGGTACTTACCAGTCGAATTCTTATGGTCGCTAGCCTTGACAGAGACTTTATATGTCCCGTCTGTCTGACGATTGCCATTGTACCAGATAATATCATCCTGACCGTCCTTGTCAGACCAAATCGGTACTTGAACCGTCTTCACTCCTTTCGGACTGAAGACATCTGATACGATGACATCAAAGGTTCCCACTTCTGAATTCTTATTGGTAATGGTTAAAGTTCCTGTCACCTTGCTTTGGCGAACAGTGGTTCCCGTGCTTGCTACATATTCTTTCGTTCCCGTATCCGTCACGTAATAGGCATGAACCAGATATTTACCTTGGGAGTTCTTGTGCTCACTCGCCTTAATGGTTACACGATAGCTCCCATCTGCTTGCTGAGTTGCTTTATGCCATACTAGGTCATCCTGGCCATTGACTTCGCTCCAAGCCGGTACCAATACTTCTTTCAAGCCATTTGGTGAGACGATATCTCGGATAACAGCATCAAAACTACCGGTGGTCGAGTTGTTATTTTCAATAGTCAGGGTTCCAGCTGAACGCCTTTGCCGAACTGTAGTAGCCGTACTCGTCACATATTCTTTCGTTCCTGTTTCAGTTAGGTAATAGGCGTGAACTAGGTATTTCCCTTGAGAGTACTTATGGTCACTCGCTTTGATCGTCACTCGGTAAGAGCCATCTGACTGGCGGACTGCCTTATGCCAGACCAGATCATCCTGGCCATTGACCTCACTCCAAGTTGGAAGCAAGACTTCTTGTAAACCTGTAGGGGCGACGACATCGCGAATGACTGCATCAAAGGTCCCAGCGATATCATTCTTATTTTCAATCGTCAAATTACCAGTTGGTTTGACGTGATGAACAGTCGCTCCTGTGCTTGCGACATATTCCTTGTCTCCTATCGGCGTCACGTAATAGGCATGGACCAAATACTTCCCTTGGGAGTTCTTATGCTCGCTAGCCTTGATTGTTGCTCGGTAAGAACCATCTGACTGGCGGACTGCCTTATGCCAGACTAGATCATCTTGGCCATTGGCCTCACTCCAGACGGGAAGCAAGACTTCTTTCACACCATTTGGTGCGACGACATCACGAACCACTGCATCAAAGGTCCCAGTAGAGCCATTATTATTTTCAATCGTTAGGCGCCCACTTGCTTTTTCATTGCTTACAGTCCCACTTGGACTTTCAACAGTACGGTCCTTGCCGGTAGCTAACTCTGTTGTCGTTGCAGCTACACCGACGGATTGGCCATTTAATTGGTTGTAATAAAGGTGAACGTGGTACTTGCCTCGTGAATTTTTATGGTCACTAGCTTTGACACTGACCTTGTAGGTTCCATTTACCTGTTTGGTAGCAGTATACCAGACCAAATCATCTTGGCCATTGATATCTGACCAGACAGGGACAGAAACTGTGAGGACCCCATTTGGAGCGGTTACGTTTGAAATTAAGACATCAAAACGCCCTGCTGCATCATCTTTGTTTTCAATGCTGATCTTACCATTCAAGTTTCCTCTAGTCGGATCAGCAATTGGTTTGGCATTGGTCGTGAAGCGACCAGAATAGTCGACGCTCTGGTCAAAGACGTGCTTACCAGGCAATAATTCTGCTTGAGAGGTAAACTGCCAAGCTCCTGCCCCACCGTTGTAACGCAAGTTCTTTGCATCATTGACAGAGAGTTTTGGAGATGGGTATTGAGCCACCCAGAAGTTTTTCAGGCCAAACTGAGCAGTCGAAACAGGACCTTTTTTGCGAAGATTGTTTTCATCAATCCAGCTGGCACTGGTGTAGTACATGAGATTGGTATAACCATTCTTACGCATCTCATCTGTCCAGGCTTGAGTATTGCGGTTGATGTTGGCCTGCATCTTAGCATCTTCCATGTCATTGACCATGACAGTTGTCGTAGGCAGGTTCAAGCGTTTGGCAACTGAGATATAGTGGCGGGCTTCCGCCTTAGCTTGCTCCTCGCTTGTATAGCGTGAGAAAGCATAGGTAGACACTTGGAGGCCAGCTGTTTGTGCATTTCGAACTTGGCCTTCCGCATAGGGATTAGTGTAGGTCGTTCCTTCTGTCAGCTTGACAACGACTCCTCCCACGCCTTTTCTAGCCAAGGCCTGATAGTCTTCGACACTGATGTAGCCATTGTGACTGCTGACATCGACAAAGGATTTAGGCTGCACTGCTACATCTGTCGAGCGACCATTTGGAGCTTGTGAACCAGCAGTGAAGAAGGTGCTTCCAGCTCGTGTTTCAGGCTTGGCAACCTCTTCTGTAGAGGTTGGGGTACTGACTTCCTCTTTCTCTACTGAAGCTTCTGTCCCTTGATCTTGAGTTTTTTCGCTTACTCCTGATTCATTAGAAAGCTCCGTAACCGTCGCTGGAGCAGGATAACTAAGGCTCGTCTCCTTAGCAGCATCTTCTACTGTTGGAGCTGAAAAATCTGGAGAAGCTAACCTTTGTTCGTTTTCAACTTGGGCTGGATCTTTACCAGTCACTTCATCTGCTTGAGCTACCTGTGTTGAAGCAGCCATCAAGATAGCTGCACTTGCAACATAAATCAAATCTTTTTTTCTCATTGTTATTCCCTTTGATGTAGTAATAATACTCTTCTTATTTTATCACAAGTCTGATTGTCTGAACAGTTAAAACAAAAACCCTCTAGAAAAAATTATCAAGCCTTTAATCAGGCAAAACAAAAAGTGCTAGAAGGGCAACTGCATCCTAACACTCTTTCTTGTCGCTTATCCAGTCATACAGAGCGACAGTCTGACTTCTTCCCTAGTTCTTAACCAGAGTCGCTTTTAACTCTGAAATATTTACCACACGCAAGGCTAAAATAAGTCCAGCGTAGATTAAGCCACCCGCTCCTGAGTAAATTAGAACATTTAGGGTCGGCGAAAAATGGAGGACAATTTGCAAGAGGTTCAAGGCTCCATACATGACAAGTGAAGCTACAATGATTTTCAACATAGCCGGCAAGATGGATACTTCCCGTAGATACTCTCTAGCAAAATACATTTCGAAACACCACCCTAAGACTTCTGTCAGCACTGCAACAATCGAAGCTCCGATATAACCAAATGGCGGAATCAAAAGGAGATTCAAGGCTACACTGACAAAAGCTGGAATAGTGGTAGAGAGCATGAATTCACGGTGTTTGTTGTGTGCAATCAGAATCTGTACTCCGATAATATTGGTCCAACCGACAAAGAACATCCTAAACACCATGATAGCAATGGCATAGCGTGCATTCTGGAAGTCCAGACCGAAGAAAAAGCTCACAAAGTCATTCTTAACAATTAGAATCCCAGCAATCATAGGGAAAATGACGAGATTGTAGATAAGAAAAGAAATCTCGTACATCTTGTTTACCGCTTTGTGATCGCCCTCAGCAATCAAACTCGCAACACGCGGGAGCATCACACTCCCTAAAGTCGTCACCAGGGTCAATAAAATATTGATAATTTTCAAGGCCTGATCATAAATCCCGACATCTGTCGCCGAAGATAAGGCTCCTAACATAGTTTTATCTAGGGTTACATATAAGGAAACGGCAATTTGGGGGAGGAAGAGAACAATGACTGGTTTTACGTGTTTCTTGCTATTGGCCCAGTCGATATACGGTTTGCCAATATACCGTTTGGCTGGAAGCCACATACTAATCTGTCCGATGAGTTCCGCAGCGGATAGGATGAAAACATAGAGGTAGAGATCTTTTTCTGATTTCACAAATAGGAAAATAGAGGTAACCCCGATTAAGCGAACGGAGGTATTTCGAATGGTAATCCGTCGAAAATCTTCCAAACCTTGAAAGAGCCAAGAAATGTCTAAACTCTTGGAAAGCAAACTAATCCCCAAAATGTAGGCTACTGGATTTCTCATTCCCGGAACGAATGCACATAATAAAATGTAGAGGAGCATAGACAACATGGAAGATCGAAACTGTAGGGTGTAAATCCCCCAAAAATTCTTTCGAACTTCCTTTCGATGACAGGAAATCTCCTTGGTCCCATAATTATTGACTCCAAGAGTCGCCAACAAAATAAAGTAGGTCACAATGGAATTAAAGTAACCATATATCCCTAAATCACTAGAAGAGAAAATCCGAGTGACATAAGGGGTGGTAATAATGGGAAGAATAATAACTAATAATTGATAAGATAAATTATAAGCATAATTTTTTAAGACTTTCATTGGACTCCTTCAACTCCTTGAAATAGAAGCTAGGACTCCTATTCCTTTTTAGAAATGTTCTATTCCATCCATTCGATGAGGGTTTCTACGGCTCTTTCTAGTGAGAAGCCTTTTAGATCCTTGCTACCCTTACGAGCCAGATTATGGCGGAGATCAGCATCCTCAATAGCTCGCAAGATATTGGCTGCAAGGGCTTGAGGATCATTGACTGGAGACAACAAAGCATTGGTATCATTTGCATATTCAAAGACACCCTTATAGGCGGTTGAAACCAAAGCACAGCCACAGGCCATACTCTCTGCTCCGGTCAGACCAAATCCTTCATTGACACTAGCACAGACAAAAATCGCCGCCTGATTATAGAGAGCTCTCAATTGAAGGGCTGTTTGGTTTTGATGATAGCTGATCCACTCTTTATCAATATCCTCTCTCTTTTCACGCGCACCAAACATGGTCACATGGAGGTCTGGATAACGTTTGCGAACCAATTCCAAAGCTTCTAGTGCGACTGGAATTCCCTTGTGTTCTCCATAGTGATAGAGCATAGCAATTTCCAGTGGATTTCTTTCTTCGATGGGCTTGACTACAGAAAAAGCATTGGTGTCAATCGGATTCTTAAGGAGCTTCACTTCTGGATCATAGGGGCGAACCATATCACAGAGCCACTGAGAGACGACAATATTGGTCATCCCCATTTGGTAGGTCTGGTAGACCTCCTCATCCGAAAAGGACCAATTCTCAAAATCTTGAATCAGATAATACTTACGCCCACATCGCTTGGGTAAGTCATGGACGATCTCTGCTGTATTGACAGCTGTCGCAAAAACCACATCTGCATACGGAAAGTGGGTCTCATCGCGATAAGGGGTCGCGATTTTTTTGACCCGTTTATCGAGAGGAAACCACTTGGGATAAAAATGTTTATAAATATAGGACAAGTAATATTTGATGGTATAATTCTTAATTCTTGTAAACTTTTGATTGGTAAAGCAAACAAGGGAGACTTCATGCCCTTTATCGACCAGTCGATTAGCATATTCAAAGACGACCTTAAAGCCACCAACCGGCACATCTGGTAAAGACGGCAAGCAAAAAGTAATTTTCATTGATTTCTCCTATTGTAGACTACTTGATTCTGTTTTGGTTCCCACTCGTGCAGCCATGACTCCCCATACCATGTAGAACAAGAAAAGGGTGATATTGTTTGCGAAAAAGTCAAAAAAGAACATTTCAATCAAGGTCATGACTAAAAATAGGAAGATAAAGCGATCAAAAGGCTCCTTGGTGTCTAAAGAAATAAGATAAATAACCAAGCCAACTGTTAGCAAGATAGAGCCAATTATACCGGCTTCTACCAAATAGGTGGTCAACATAGAATCTGTTGTTTGAAAACCAGCAAAAAATGAATACTTAGGTAAAAAATCATATACTGTAGAGGCATATCCACTTCCTACCAAGGCTTTAAGAGGGCGCTCGGCCATATAAGGAGAAACATTTTGCAAGGTCCCAAATCTCTGTCCTAAAGATCCATCCGAGAACCCCATGGAAAAGATCCGGCTGAATCGGGACGAAACAAGAGCTGCCACTCGTCCAACAATCCCTGTCACATACAAGGCAATCACTGTGATTGGTGTCCCGATCACCCAGGTCAGCCTAGCCTTTCGTGCAAAAAATAGATAATAGATCGCCATAAGGGCAATAAAGGTGATCCAAGCCATCCGAGACTGGCTGACAATCAGGGCAAAGAGAACTGCCCCCTTATAGAGGTAATCAATTACTTTGTTCTTACTTGGGAAACTTAAGCCTAAGAGCCATCCCACTAAGAGGACATAGGCAAAATAGGTATAGTGAGTGAAGAATGAGCTAGGGTAATACACAATATGTGAAAATTCATTCATCCGATTAATCCACTCTGCGGCCCCTGTAGAAATAAAACTGGAAATTGGATTATGTCTTACATTCCACTCATAGATTCCAAAGAGTGCAAAAAACATAACAAAAGACTTGAGGCATTGAACAAAGAATAATTTAGATTTATTGCCATTTACCACCAATAAGCTAGCAACATAAAAAGCTATGATTGGTAACATTACATAACGAATGACTAAATTTGTAAAACTAGCGGATGAGCGAAAAAAGGCCCCACTGACAAAAATATAATAAACAGCAAACAATACTAAATAAACACTATTTTTGTTTAAGCGAATGATGAGTCCTTTTGAAAAAATCCTATGAATCAGCACTAAAACAAACATAGGGAGGATGAGAGTTAAATTCATATTACGATAATATGCAACTCCAATAATAATCCAAAGAGAAAATAACATATAGGTAATGAGTCTACTTCTTTGGGATAATCTATTCATGTTTTCTCCATTCTTGGATCTATTTTAACGTTTTTATAATATTTTTAATTGATGGAATTCTTAAATAGTAGTAAAGAATATAGTGAAAATAATGTTGGACTTTTGATTCTCGATTCAACTGTCTTAAAAAAGTGACCATTGATGGTTCAATTTTCGGAAATTTAATCCGTTTCAAACCAAAAATATTTGTCTTCGTACCAAAACCAATCGTATTGTTTTCGTGAATACGATATCTTATTAATTTTTCATTTAAAAAACATACTTTTCCAATTTTTGAAGCAATTAATAATAATTGATGATCGTGATACAAGGTTCTATTATCAATTTTCAAATACAGTTCTCGTGTCTTCTTTGAAATACAATATGTAGCACCTTGGACAACATTCCCCAACATAAGGTAATCAAATGATAGATCAATAATTCTATCATTCTTTTTCTCTAATTCTGTGAAAAAACGATTGGGAACAAATTGTGCTGTAGTTTTTAATTCACTACCATTTTTATCGATTAGGCTAAAATTTGTACAAACAGCTTCACACTTGTACTCCTTCATAACTTCCATTGTTTTTTCAACTTTATCAAACTCCCAAACATCGTCTTGGTCCGCTAAAAAAATGAAATCTCCAGTACAAGCTTCAATCGCATTATAAAAATTTTGAATATATCCTACATTTTCCCGATTCCGAATGAATTTCACCCTAGAATCTTGTACTTTTGATATAACACCAGCTGTATCATCGGTCGAACAATCATCGAAGATAATGACCTCATCAACTTCTACACTTTGATTTAAGATAGACTGTAGCTGAGTAGTCACATAATCTGCACCATTATAGGTTGTCATTGCTACAGAAATCATTTTATGAGCTCCTTCATAATTTTTTTATAATAAGTCCCATCTTTCATCGTTTCAGATTCATCAAACTTATAGGTTAATTTATGAAAAGGTGTTGTCAATAATAGATTGTCCCACCACGTTTGGTTATAATCTTCAAATAAATTAAGCAAAAGAATATGTGGCAAAGTATTGGATGCCGGAAAAACTTCTTTCCACTTTTCAGGATAGGTTTCAATTGCCAATTGAAACATTAAATGGAAAATGAAATAGTCTTTCACATAATCATATTTTTCCCAATATTTATACAATAAATACTTTGTTAATTCCAATAATTCATTGTGAGTTTCAGAGGTGATAAACCAATTAGAAATTTGCATCACATGACCATCGATTGGCTTTAAACCTTGAAACACAAATAGATTGGAATCTAACATATAACTTGGAATATCTGGAGATGTACAAAAAACTGTAGAATCAATCCAGGTCCCACCATGTCGAGTTAATAATTCCAACCGCAATAAATCAGAAAAGTGTGTCGGACTAATAATTCCTTTGGCAAATTTGTTCATAACATGCTCAGGAAATTCAACATATTGCGAATAGTTTTCTTCCGTGATTAGAACAATATCCCTATCAGGAAGATTCTCTTGGATAGATGCGACGCACCTTTGAACAAGTTCAGGTGCATTTTCTAATCCTTGCATCCAACAAATCCACACCTTGTTACTTTTCTTTTTATCAAATGATTTCTGTGAGGAAAGAAATTCTTTAATTACAGGTGCATTTTCTTTTCTCAATTTTTTCATGAGCTTATAACGTACAATTAAACGCACTAGTTCAAGACCTTTTCTATCCCGTCCTATGAAAAGCGTCCCCAGCGTTAATGGAAAAAAAGTCCCATTCTTTAAGGATGTCAGTAATATTTCTTTTTTATTTATCTTCTTTTTCATTATTTCTCATATATTTTTTATACAATTTACTAAATAGAATCACTGCTCTACTCAAGGTTTTGACTGGTTTCCCCCAATCAATCTTTTCAGACCGAACTTTCTTGACCGCATAAAACCCACCCCGTTGGATGATCGCTTCGACCTGGTCCAAAAGCTTTTGTTCCGAATCAGAACTTACTTGTTTTCTCAGTAAACGCGTAGCCACCAAGGTTTGTCTGTAAGTCAGGGCATGGTCCTTGGCTAGTTCATTCACCTTGGATAAGCGTTTAAAAATGCGACTCCATTTAAAATTGTACTCGTGTTTACTAGTGACATTGCTTCCATAACGACGATAGCCCATCACTGTTTCAGGATAAAAGTAGACCTTGCCTTGCAAAGCTGCTACCTTTGTCGTGAAATTATCATGTGATAGATAGGCCAATTCGGGGGCATCATTTGCCAACTCTGGAAGAATCGAAAACAGTTCCCGGTTGAAAAAGGTATTGCATCCGTATACCTTGTGGGCCATGAAGGCAGAAATCGGATTGGTATAGTGAATCCCCATCAACTGGTCCATACTCGGAGAGGTTTCCTTACCAGCTCCGTCAATGATTCTCATATCCGCATAAATCAGGGTTGGTCCACCCGTATGAACTTCTTGATAGAAACCTTGCAGCCGTTCTAACTTGTCTGGATCCCAAACATCATCCTGGTCCGCAAATACATAATAATCAGAATGAGCGCCCTGCTGACGAACTGCATTGATCAATCCGAAGAAGTTGTAATAGGCCCCATGAAAATCAGATTCATTTTGAATCAACTGAATCCGTTCATCCTTTGCCATGTATTCTTGGATAATGTCAACCGTCTGATCTGAAGAATGGTCATCTCGAATGATGAGGCTCCAATCCGTCACAGTTTGACGGAGGATACTATCCAACTGCTCTCGAAGAAAGGCATCTCCATTATAGGTCGCCATCATGATCAATAACTTATTTGTTTGCACGAGCGAACTCCTTTAAAATTTGATAGGTATGGCTAAAACCGGTCTTAGCATCAAATAATCCTTTCCAGCCTAAACCTTCGAGTTTATCACTGGTCAGACTGGCATTTTGCATGGGATTGTCCTGTTTACGATCTTGTTCTGTTGGAAGATCCATTACCAAGGCCACCTCTCCAACTTGGGCGATCACTTCAGCCATCTGCTTGATAGTAATGATCGAAGCGGAATTTGAAATATTATAGGCTTGACTTGAGGTTCCTGCCAACAAGACCGTCAAAATTGCACTGGCACAATCGAGACTATAACAGTAGGATCTCAATTGGCTTCCTGTACTTTTCATTACGAGATCCCGTCCTGCTAGGGCTTCGTTCATAAAGAATGAAGAGACCCGATTGTCTGATCCCTTGGCACTTGGTCCGTAAATATGACCCGGACGAACAATGCTAATCTTTAAATCATATTCCGAAGCGAAGCTGACACAGAGGGTTTCCGTTGCTCGTTTGGAACTAGAGTAGGAAGAACGTACATGGAGATGGTCAACCTCCCCGATAAAGTCCTCAGTCAGCGGTTGAACCTTCGTGCTTGTCCCATAGACCTCACTCGAGGATACATAGACCAGATTTGAAACACCTGCATCCTTGGCATAATTTAAGAGATGGTACATACCCATAAAATTACTGGTCATGGTTTCGACTGGTTGTTGAACATAGAGTTCTGGACTAGCTGGGCTGGCTGCATGGATGACAAAATCGACAGTCATCTTAAAATCAGGGACTTGAGTGGCATCATAAAAGATAAAGTGCAAGTGACTTGTTTCCTTGCCAAAGCGCTCTTCTAAAGAGGACAGATTCCGACCACAGCAGTAAATCTCTATGTCAAAGTCTCTGACCTGATTGAGAAATAAGAGTTGGTCGACCAGGGTTGAGCCAATTAAACCAGAAGCTCCTGTTATGAGGACCGATTTCCCTCTCAGCTCATTGAGACAAACGATTGAGGACAAGGAGTGCTCAACGTCTTTTCTATAGGTGGCGTTAGCTAATAATTCCATTGTTATTTGATCCAATTATCCCGTGTTGAACTTAGTAAGGCTTTAAAAATATCTAAATCTTCAACAGTTGTAATTTTAAGATTTTTCTCTGATCCGAGTGAGAAATAGCTCTTCTCACCAAATAATTGCATCATTTGGCAAGAAGCCGCGACATCTGTAATCCCTTGTTCTAAGGCCTTGTGATGAAGGGACAAAATCTTGTCTAAATGATAGACATGTGGCGTCTGAGTACGAAGTAACAAGTCACGATTCAAGGACTCAGACGAAGAAGTTGATTGAGGATCGTCCAATACAAAGACAACCTCTGTTGTTGGGATGGCTGCGACCGCATTTCCAAATTGTTGGTAGGTCGCCAAAGCATCACTAATAATCTCACTGCTGACCAAAGGACGGTTCCCATCATGGATCAAGACAGTTACATCTTCATCCGGATGAGCTTCTTTTACAGCTGTCAAGCCTTTGAAGATTGACTCCTGCCCAGAAGCTCCTCCGGCTGTGATGATTTTCAACTTGGTGATTCCGAATTGTTCGGCATAGGCTTTAACCATTTGCTCCCAGCCCTTTAAGATGACGATACAAATTTCATCGATTTCTGGATGGTGTTGGAATTTTTCAAGAGTATAAATAATAACTGGTTTATTTTCCACATGTATAAACTGTTTTGGGATATCCTGTCCAATGCGGCTACCAATACCAGATGCTGTTAAAATTGCGATATTCATTATTCTCCTCCATATTTTAACTCTAGGAACAAGTGTTGTTCTCTCTTATCTGCAGAAGGAACCACCATGTAATCTTTGCCATAAAACATTTCCAAATATTCTTCAGACCAGACTGGAATATTGACCATCTCTGTCTCGAAAGGAACTTTCTTATAAACGTTCATGTTTTCACGTAGATAAGTCTCTCGTCTAAAGTGTTTGCGCCCTGTCGGGATAGAAACATATTTTGTATGAGGATCTTTACAACTGGAGTTGCACTTGTCTAACCAGGTTAACCAAGTCTTCATCGGAATAATCCCAAAGAACCAGCCCACCATCAACTTACCAGCTGAATAGTTAAGCTTTCTCCCCTCTAAGCGAAACATCTCTTTCATCAAAGCATGATTCTTTGTTTCACGCACAGAGGCCAAGGCAAAGGTTAGAAACATACTGGTAAAACCTTGTAAAAAGCGTTTGATGGGTTGATCAAAGACATTTTCCACAATATATAAGTCGATGGAGATCCCACATTCTTTGGCTGCGTAATCATATTTCCTACGAGCCACTGTCCCTTTTTTGCGAATCTGTGAGACATGAAGCCCAAGCTCTGGGTGGGTTTTAGGGCTTTGAAGATAGTAGTGAGAACTAAAATCCTGATCTGTTTCAAATAAGGCGACTAGTTTATCATAACTTTCTCGTGGAATATTGATATCGACATCATCATCCCAAGGGATAAAACCTTTGTGGCGAACGGCTCCTAAAATACTCCCGCCACTCAATGAATACTGAATCCCATGCTCATCGAAAAACTTGAAAACATCGGAAATCATCTTAAGGAGTTCCGCTTGGTACCGTTTCAAGCCCTCATCGTCTAAAAAGATAATATCTGATTTTTCGTATTTTAATTTTTCTGCCATTCTTTTTTATCCCTTAAACTCTTTCTCATAATCAGCTACGATCTTCTCCCAAGTAAAGGCTTTTGCGATGCGTCGGCTTGATTTCTCATTGAGGGCTTCAATTGCTTGAGCGTCTAATTGCTCAGCCTCATTGATGACCCTTGCCAACTGGTCTTTGGCCCAATAGAGAGCCCCATCTTCTCCCACTTCTCGGTTGAAACCAACATCTAACAACAAGTTGAGCTTGGTTGATTCCAAAGCTTCAAGAAGAGAGGGGTTGGTCCCGCCTACCTCATGACCATGGAAATAAGCAAAAGCTTGTTCGCGAATGTACTTCAATAATTCCTGATCATAGACCGTCCCGACAAACTTCACTCGAGGATCTCGATCAAATCCTGTATCCTTGCGCAACTGTTCATAGAACTTGTTTTGCTCTACATTGGTAATGAGGACAAAATCTTTTTTAGAACTGGACTGCATAAAGCCACGAATCATAGCCTCATAGTTATTTTCAGGTACAAAACGTCCCACTACTAAGTAGTAATTTCCTTCAGAAACTTGCTTGTCTGCAAACCAAGTCCGAACTTTCTCGTCTACTTTGCTCAAGATAGACTTGCTTGTATCCGTTCCATAGGCAATATAGGTCGTCTTAGGCTGATACTTAGCATAATCCTTCTGAATATAAGCCTCGATATTCTTGCTATCACAGATCAATAAATCGGCATGTTTGACCATGAGCTGCTCAGAGAATTTCCAATACTTACGGACTGGAAGACTCCACTTGGCCCGCAACCACTCATGCCCATCTGGATTGACCATGAGGGTCCCACCGATTGACTTGATCTTCTTCTTGATCCCAGCCATGAAAGGTCCGATCCGGCACGCTAGGACATAAAAGATCGGTGCCTGATCCTGATTTTCCTTAGCCATTTCGATGGCCTTGTTGAGAGCTGCGATATCATAAGCAATGGCACGCGCAGGACCAATGTTAGGGACATCAATGTTGTAGCAAATTGCACCATTATGCTCGAAGGTGTCTGCTGTAATATTTGACTTAGCAGAATTCTCCCGCATACACGCCACATAGTACTGGATTTCACGGTCTTGTTGACACTCTGTCAGCTTTTCGACAAAGGTTTCAAAACCACCATATTTTGCTGGAATTCCTTTGGAACCAACGATATAAATTGATTGTGTGATTTTTCTCCTAACATGGAAAGGACGAAGTAGGCATTTTCCTACTTCGCTCCTTCTTTTCTAAGTACAACCTTCACGGTCTTGAGCAGGATCTGAATATCTCTCCAGATCGTCCAACCATCCATGTATGCAACGTCGAGTTTGACTACCTCTTCAAAGTCTGTAATCTCACTGCGTCCGCTCACTTGCCAGAGGCCTGTAATACCGGGCTTGAAACTGAGTCGGCGTTTTTGGGCTGGCGTATAGTCTTGATATTCGTCTACCGTTGGAGGACGAGTTCCGACTAGACTCATATCACCGATCAGAACATTGTAAAATTGTGGCAATTCATCAAGACTGGTCTTACGGATAAAGCGTCCGATTGGTGTTACCCGTGGATCGTTTTCCATCTTAAACATCCCACCAGTCATGGTATTTTGATCCATGAGATCTTTTTTAATCTCTTCAGCATCCACGCGCATAGAGCGGAATTTATAAAAGTTGAAATACCGTCCGTTCTTACCGACCCGCTTTTGTACAAAGAAGGCAGGACCGCCATCCTTACGGATCAGAGGAACTAGAACAATACTCGCCACCCCACAAATCAAGAGGCCAAAGAGAGCCCCCACAATATCCAAGAGACGCTTTGCAAAAACATGGCTCGGTTGGTAAAAATTGGTCGAGAAGGTGATAACACTTAGTCCCCCAACTTCTCGAACCCGTTTATTGCCTAGGGATGCGAAGTTAAAGGCATTGAGATTGACCGATACGTCAATTCCCATACTCTCAAACTCTGAAACCAATTCACTGATATTGTAATCCTCACTCGGCAGGTTAATGAATACCTCATCCACCACTTCCTTAGTAACGAAAGGCATCATTTGATCCGGTTGCACGATCCGCACACCAGAACGGGTGAAACGTGTAGTATCCATAACCGTCACACCAACCAGTTCCCCATGAAAAAGACTCCCAGAATGTAACGTATCTAAAACTTTTTCCATCCGACTAGTTGCTGTAATCAGGAAGATCTTCCTACTACTTTTCAGGTGGGAAGCAACCGACCGTCTATACCTCTTGAGCATAAGGTCCACGACGTAAACAGAGAGCGTATTAAGAAGGAAAAAATAAATCATCCCTCGACGAGAGATCGAAAAAAACCCTTCCATCATAAACCAAGTAAATGTGATGGCTACAGAAAAGAATACATTGTATTTCAGTACTTGTAGCAACTCATCTAAATAACCTCTTGCATAAAAACGGTTGGCCAAATTGCTGATGTAAAATACAACAAAATGCAAGAGATAGAGAATAGCAATCGACTGAGGCGTGTATTCTGCATTCTTAAAGAGACTTACAATGTATGCCGAAAATAGGACTGCTAAACTTTGAAAGAGAACAATAGTTAATTTTTCAAGTTCGATTCTTTCTTCTCCCATTTCCTTTAATTCCTATTCCTTATTTCTTTCCGTACTCTCCGTAAGATCCGTATCCTCCGTACGAACCATACTCAGCAGCTTTGATGTTAAATTTATTGAGAATGACTCCCAAGAAAGGAGTTCCCGTTTGTTCTAATTGTTCTTTAGCTTTTTGGACAGCCTTGCGTCCATTGACACCAGATTCCGTGATCAAGACAGTTCCATCACAACGTTGGGCGATAATTGCTGCATCAATTACAACTCCAATTGGAGGGGTATCCACAATAATGTAGTCATAGTGTCTGCGCAAAGCTTCCATCATCGTCGAAAAATTCTTACTTTGCAAAAGACCTGTTGGGTTAGGCGCTATCTGACCCGACTCAATAATATCTAAATTTGGGAATTCTGTCGTATATAGGACTTGGTCCAATTGGCTACGACCAGATAAGAAATCGGTCAGGCCTTGGATCTTCTCACGACTACGGAAAACCCCTGTCATCACAGAGTTCCGGATATCACAGTCGACCAAGAGAGTTTTGTAACCCGCACGTGCAAAAGCTACTGCTAAATTGGTCGATGTCGTTGATTTTCCTTCATTTTCCTGAACAGAAGAGACGGCAATAATTTTTAGGTCCACCCCGCTTAATTGAATATTGGTCGCAAGAGCATTGAAGTACTCTTCTGTCTTCCGAATTTCTTGCAATTTATTTTTTGAAATTTCTAATGTATTCATGCTATCCTCGGTCTACAATTTCTTAATATCTGGCACAACACCAAGTAGGGGCAAGCCCATGAGTTCCTCTACATCTTCTGGTCTCTTGACACGATCATCTAAGACTTCTACCACTACCAAGAGGACCACTATCAGGCCAGCTCCAGCAACAAATCCGAGAAGGACATTACGTCGGATATTTGGTGAAGACGGTGATTGAGGCACTTCCGCCTCATCCAAAGTCGTTACATCGGACACCTTAGTCACAGAGATGATCTTTTCAGCTGCTACATTCCGAAGACCATTGGCAATACGAGCCGCTTCTTTTGGATCTCCGTCCTTAGCCGTGATCGAAAGGATACGAGTATCTGTCGGAACGGATACACTGATCTTTTTCGACAACTCAGCAGGTGTCATATCGAGTTTCAATTCTTCGATGGCTTGGCTCAAGACATTTTGAGAAAGAATGATTTCACGGTAGTCCTTAACCAAGTAAGAACCAGCCTGCAAATCAGAGTTTGTCAAGGCATTGTTGTCCTGATTTTGACGGCTGACCACATAGATACGGCTAGTACTTTGGTATTCTTTCTTGGCTAAAAAGGCACTATAGCCAAATGCTGCAATGGCAAAGACAAGCGCGACCAAAATGATTGAAAATTTGCGTTTCCACAGAACCTTCAGCGTAGCGAAAACATTGATTTCCACTGCTTGATTTTCTTGATTATTCATGTTCTAATTTACTCCTTCATGTGGATTTTTCTCCACGTGTTTTATGGTTAGATTAATTCATCTGCTAACAAGAGTTCTTGATTGCCGACAAAGAGAGCTTGTGCACGTTGTTCTCCGTATTCTTCCTTGATCAAGTGATAAGCTTCTGCCATATAGGGCGGTCGTTTATCCACATTGTGCATGTCACTGGCCACAAAGTGTACCAAGTCTTTTTCTAAGAAATACCGAGCTCGTTTTTTCAGTTGTTTTTGCTCATCCCCAAAGAGACGAGGCTTGAGAACACTCGAGCTATTGATCTGCATGTAACACCCCATATCAATCATCTCTTGCACGCGTTCCTCATTTTTCTCCAAGCACTTGTAGCGCTCAATGTGGGCCACTACTGGTGTGATGCCTAGATGAAGCAAGCGATCCAAAGCAGTATGAATCTCCTTATAAGGCGTTCCCATGCTGAATTCGATCAGAGCAAAACGCGTCTCTGCCAGACTGGGAATGGTCTTCTCTTCTAATTTTTTCAAGACATCATTGGTAAAGTAGATTTCTGCCCCGTAATAGATCTTCAAATCTGGTGCGACTTGCGCCGCAATTTTCTTCACTTCTTGAAAATTTTCTGCAATTTTTTCTTCAGGGGTTTCAAACATCCCCTTGCGACGATGAGAAGTAGAGATAATAGTCCGTACCCCTTGGCGATAGCTTTCTTCCAACAGGGCACGCGTATCTTCTCTAGTCTTTGGTCCATCATCCACATCAAAGACGATGTGCGAATGGATATCAATCATTTTTCATTTCCTTCCATTACCTTTTGAATGGTTTCCTTAGCCTTTGTCAAGCTCCCTTGATCCAACTCCATGACATAGAGATTGGATCCAGGCATAGCATAAGATGGCAAATCGGTACGCCCTTGTCCGGTGATTGCTTGGGAAGTCACTTCATAAGAGCCACCCGTTTCCAATTGGGTATTAATCAGGTTCATCATAGTTGGTAACTGCATGTTGGTTTGAACGGAATCTTGGAGGTTTCCGATAATCTCATTGTAGTTACTCAAGACCTTTGTAGAGGTCAACTTTTTGATAATCGCCGCAATAACTTTTTCTTGGTTTTTTCCACGGTCATTGTCGCCACCTTGAAGAGAGTAGCGTTCTCGAACAAAACCGAGTGCTTGCTCTGAATTCAAATGGACCTTTCCAACTGGGAAATGGAACTTCCCGTGAAGGCTCGTGAATTCTTGGTCATTTTCCACATCGATTCCCCCTAGAAGGTCAATTAACTTGAGGAAGGAAGTGAAATTGAGACGAACGTAGTAGTTAAGCTTGATATCATAGAGATTCTCAAGGGTATGAATAGAAGCATCCACTCCGTAGATCCCCGCATGGGTCAACTTATCATTTTGGTTGTTGCCTCCATCCGCAATCGGTACATAGGCATCCCGTGGTGTCGTTGTCAATAGGACTTGCTTGGTCTTACGATTGACCGTCATGATGATATTGACATCTGATCGAGAAACCGATGTTACCGGACCATAGGTATCGATCCCGCTAACATAAATGTTAAAGACATCCGCATTGGCAGACACCTTGCTCGTCGCTGCCACTTCTTTCCGGATTTTGTAGGAGTAGATTTTCTTTAATTTCTTCGCATAATCGGCATCTTCTGTAGCAATCGTATCCTCAAAGGTACTATTCAACACTATAGCAGTGGCACTACCGTCTTGCAAGTTCTTATAGGCATCCAGATAAGTCGGTGCGTCTACTACGGAGATTTCCTGTCCCTTGGTCTTTTTGATATTGTCCAAAAGAGCCGTAAGGTTGGCTTCATTATTGTTGCCCTTTGGCGTCACCACTTCCTTGATTTCTTTGATATCTTTAATGTCACTGTCTTTCTTGACATAAACTGCCATCTCAAACTCTGTATAGTTGGAGTGCCCATTGACATTGCTAGTCAGATTCAAGAGTTGTTGACTGGCAAACAGAACTCCTGAGCTAATCAGCAAACCGCCCAGAAGCAAGACTACGGTCGTCTTTTTAGCCTGGTTTCTAACAACAAACCAAGTAGATAAGAGCAAGAAGACAGCTAGTAGTGCAATCACGAGAACATTGACATAGCGAAAAGCCAAGATATTATTGGCTAGCATGGTATAGACCGCCCAACTTGCGGTCATAAGCAAAAAAATAAGCAAGACGGAATTAATAATTCGCATTTGCCCCCATTTTTGAATTGAGCGATGACTTCGTCTCCTTTGCGACATGAAAACCTCCAATTAGTACTTTGTCATATTTATTATAACACATTTCTACTAAATGACGCATTATTTATCACTTTTTTGTCCATTAAGTACAATTAAAATGCAACGAGCCTCTGTAAACGATCGGATGCCTTGCATATTTATGCATAGAAACTAAAAAAGGCTGGACCAAAATGCCCAACCTCCAATGAATGATCGCCATCACTATATAATAGCGCGCTGATAAATTGTACAAAGTCCCAACTTGAGGGAGTGGACTTACGAAATAAATTTCTTTCATTTTTTCGTATTTCTATCCCGGAGCTCATCTCGCATCTTCTACCTCCAACACTCTCCAGGGGCGTTTGCCCCTTACGAATCTGAGACTATTGAAAAAATTTGGAAGTCTTTTTAAACTAAGACTAGAAATACGAAAGCAGAACGATTTTTAAATAAAATTCGTTCTGCCCTACTTCTTTACAAATGCTCTATAGCAAATCATCCCGTTTGACCTGCTCAAAACTTTCTTTGCCATCATTGAGCTTGTCCCAGATGACAACCTTTCCTTCTTTTAATGATTTTTGAACATCAATAATCCGCTGGTTAGAAGACCCTCGGAACTGCAACATGAGGTTGCGTTTACTCTTATCATAGCGGCCATCGACCAGAATATCAATCAGTGAGAGAAGCTCTAGTTTGTCTGGTGTCTCTAGCATCATTTCTTCCCAGGTGTAGCCTGTCCATGACCAGATGTCTTTTTCCGGCAATTCTTTCCGAATGCGTTTAACGAGAGGCAAAAGAATTCCAGTATTCAGGAATGGCTCTCCACCGAGTAGGGTCAAACCTTGAACATAAGGTTGGGCCAGATCTGCCATGATCTGCTCTTCTAACTCTTTGGTATAGGGAATGCCTGCATTGAAAGACCAGGTTGCTACATTGTAACAGCCCTCACAGTGAAACATGCAGCCGGCCACATAAAGGGAGTTGCGCACCCCTTCGCCATCGACAAAGTTAAAAGCCTTGTAGTCGATGATGCGTCCTTGACTCAGCTCCTCACTCTTCCATTCGCCTGGTTTTGGTGTATTCCATGTCATCCTTCTACTCCACTTCTATCCAATAACGCTCCGTTCCATTTCGAACATCTTCAAATTGGCCGCCATTAGCTAAGATAACCGCTCGGCTGGCAGGATTTTCCGTGCTACAAGTCACCAGAGCACGATGGATGTTCTTTTCTTTAGCTACTTGCAGACCTTGATGGAGAGCTTCCTTGGCATAACCTTTTCCCCTTTCAGAAGGGCGGATGGAATAACCGATATGACCAGCATAATTCAGCAATCCCTCATTTAGTCTCAGCCGTAGATTCAAAAAACCTAAAGCATGACCTGAGTCATCAAACAATACGAACTGAATTGATGGGACGCGATTTTCAGGCAATCCTATTCCCATTTCTTTATTATGGCTAGTTTCTAGCCACTCCTCATAATCAAAGTTTTCAGCATCCCAAAAGCCGCCATCGTGGGCTGATTGAGTCTGTTCAAACTCTGCCATCATCTCTAAAATTGTTTCTTTATCTGCCAATGTCGGTCTGCGTAATTCCATCCTTACCTCCCCATAAGAGAAAAGCGAGAGCGGACTCTCACTTTTTCTTATTTTTATTTAAAAATTGCTCTCTCAGGCTGGCTACTCGGTCTTTTTTATTGATTCCACCCTTTGAATGCTTCTCGTGGAATCGTTGAACCTGAGCCTTACCTTTATCATCTAATTGATATTTTCCCATAATGTCCTGTTCTAATCTGTCACTTGGTGCTCAGCTGATTTGATAGTGGATCCATTCATGTGTTTGACCCGTGCAGCGATTTCCTTATGACGGCCATTGACCATCGGACGAGCTTGAGGGTTTCCTAGATAACCACAGGTCCGTTTGACCACATCAACCGTTTTCGGATCGCTGTTGCCACAGTTTGGACAAGCAAATCCGCGCTCAGTCGGCGTGAAATCTCCCTCAAAATCACACTTGTAACAACGGTCAATCGGCGTATTGGTTCCGAGATAACCGACCCGGTCATAGGCATAATCCCAAACCGCCTCAAGGGCTTTTGGATTTTGTTGGAGCACAGGGTATTCACAATAGTGGATAAAGCCACCAGAAGCTCCAGCTTCAGGATAAACTTTTTCAAAATCCAACTTCTCAAATGGCGTTGGGTTCTTACGAACATCGTAGTGGAAACTATTGGTGTAGTATTCCTTGTCTGTGATATCCGGAACCTTACCAAATTTCTCCGTATCCAGGCGACAGAAGCGATCTGTCAAGCTTTCTGACGGTGTCGAATAGATAGAAAAGTGGTAATCATACTGGTCAGACCA
>QWCO01000350.1_pt1 | contig 27939 bp, 25 predicted proteins | sample 1972611 | NCBI WGS metagenome assembly QWCO01 (sample SAMN09866706, study PRJNA288562) | Human oral metagenome isolate term1_saliva, whole genome shotgun sequencing... | reverse complement strand
CCGTATTTTCGGGAATGGAAAATCAAGTAAAACGACAAATAAAAATCAACACCACAAATTCCCCTCCGGCTTGGGGTACCCCAAGCCGGAGGGGAAGGAGGATCTTACACACTTTTTCGGACATTACCGGGAGGCGAGATTTCGGCCTTTTGCTGTGGTTGCAGCTTCTCATATCAGTCGTTTTGTCGGAAGCTATTTTTCATGTACTCCGTCCGCTCCCCAAAACACAGCAAGAAATGCTGAAAAGCGGGGAAGTTTTCGCGAAAAGCGGGGAACTTTTCAGCAAAACAAGGGAACTTTTCGCCCAACGTGGCGGACTCTCTCTCCAAACACGAAAAAAGCGCGAACAGTTTGTTCGCGCTTTTTTGTTTTACTGCCGCTGTCGGCTTGAAAATGTGATTCCGCTGGGGCTCGAACCCAGGACCCACGCCTTAGAAGGGCGTTGCTCTAATCCGACTGAGCTACGGAACCAAACCTTTTATGAGCAAAGTTTGGGCTTTGCAGGTGCAAATATAGCCATTTTTTCTGTGGAAACAATAAACATTGCCCGAAAAATCACATTCATACGGCGCAACCTTGTCCGCGCGCTCGGCCATGCCTCGATTTACGAGGCGAGAAGAACGGCGATACCGGTGAGCCGTGCAGAGAAAAGGACGAGACTGAAAACTCGCGGCTACATCGGCCGTGCGCACACCGCCACCGATCAATCGGCAATGGCCTCCCACAAGTCAGCCGGGGCGGCTGCATAGAATTCGGCACCCAGTTCTCGAAGTTCCGGTTCGTCGCGGAATCCCCAAAGCACCAACGCGCAAGCAATACCCGCCGCCTGCGCCGTGGCATAATCGACTTCGCTGTCGCCGACGTACAATGTTTCGCTCGGCGTTGCATTGAGTCGGCGCATGGCTTCAAGCACAGCATCGGGATGCGGCTTGCGGCGCACACCGGGGCTCTCACCTACGGCCACTTGCATGAAGTGGGCGAAAAAGCGTTGGTTCAATTCTTGCACCGCCGGGTCGAGTTTGTTGCTGACAATGCCCATTCGCACACCGGCTGCACGCAATCGCTCGAGCAATTCGAGAATGCCGGGATAGGGTCGCGTGGTGTCGAGCGAATGAAGCAGATAGTGCGCACGAAAATCGGCAAAAACGGCTTCGAGAGTGGGAGTATCGGTGCCTTCGGGCACGGAGCGTTCTATGAGATTGCGGATGCCGTTGCCTAAAAAAGCACGCACCTCGGCCACACTACGTTCGGCCAATCCGTGCGTGCGCAGACCGTGCGCCACGGAGGCGTGGAGGTCAGCCAACGTGTCGAGCAGGGTGCCGTCGAGATCAAAGATAAGCGTGGTAAATCGCATAGAAAAGAGCAGAATAGTCGGTGTTGGGAAAGAAAAGGACGGGAGTTTGCGCAGTGTCTTCGCGCGAATAGGATCACGCGCCGTGGAGTAGGGCAGCCTTCAAGCCGCTGATGGTATCGGGGAAAGTGAGTCCGAACTGTTCGATGCGGTGCAAATTCATGGCCAAGTTGCGTTGCGGCGCTTCGACGGCATTGACGGGCGAGGCACTCCCGGCTTCCAAATGCCCGGCGGCGGCCAAAAAGCGCGCGGCTTCGAGCACGGTGTCGTGAGTGGAGCAACGGTTGGGCGAACCGAAGTTGTAAATTCCACCGGGCAAGGCGATGGCGGCTTCGATGCGGCGCACCACTTGCCAAACATTCGTGATGCCACGACATTCGTTGACGGAAGCTGCGAAAGGTACACCGCTTTGAGCCGCTTCAAGCAGACGAAGCAGCAAACCGTGGTTTTGTCGCAAGGGGGAGTTGGGCACATCATACATCCACGAGAGACGAAGTCCCACCGCTGTGGGCAATAATTCTTGCACCTCGCATTCTGTACGATATTTGAGCGCTGCATAGACGCCTTTGGGCGCAAGAGGCACATCCTCTCCGAGGAGTCCTGTCTCTGTACAGCCATTGTAGACCTGATCGCTGCTGGCATAGATGAGTTTCGCACCGACAGCCGCCGCTGCCCTCGCTACATTGAGCGTGCCGATATAGTTCACGGCTTCGCAATCGTCAGGATGCGCTTCGCAATAGGCCGTATCAGAAAGGGCGGCCAAGTGAATGACGGCTTTCGGGGCGTGCTCCATGAAAAGGGTGTGAATCATCTCCTCGTCGGTGACGTCAAGTTGCTTGCTGTTGAGCGGTATGACTTGATGGGAGAGGCCAAGAAAACGAGTGGCGCGGCATCCGACGAATCCGGCTGCGCCTGTGATTAGAATCTTCATTGCGAAAAGAAAGGACAATGGAATAAATGCGCCGCCACTGCGGTGATGAGGCTGCACAATGTGAGGAATGTTGCACAAAAATAAGGAGAAAAGCGGAGGTGGCAAACGTGGAGTGACAAAAAAACGCCTCTCGTTGCGCAACTTACGCGGCGCAACGAGAGGCGAATGGGGGCATAAAAAATGGAGAGAGGGGAACACAACTCCCGACTGTGCAGGCGAGTGGACGACAATTCGCCGTCTCGAAGAACTAATCAGGAGAAGAGACCGAAAAGTTCAGCATCAATCCGGTCGGTGATTTGACGAAACGCTTCGGGATCGGACTCAAATTTGAGATTGTCGCCGTCAATGATGACCAAACGGCCTTCGTACTGTGCAATCCAGCGCTCATAAAGGTCGTTCAGGCCTTGAAGATAGTCGATGCGCATGGTTTTCTCGAAATCGCGTCCACGTTTTTCAATCTGCGACACGAGATTGGGGATGGAGGAGCGGATGTAGATCATCAGATCGGGAAGTTTGACGAGCGACATCATGAGGTCGAAGAGATCGGTGTAGTTGGCGAAATCGCGATCGCTCATCATGCCCATAGAATGCAAGTTAGGAGCGAAGATTCGCGCGTCTTCGAAGATGGTACGATCCTGGATGATGGTTTCTTCGCTACGCGAAATGGCCACTACATCCTTGAATCGCTTGTTGAGAAAGTAGATTTGCAGATTGAACGACCAGCGTTGCATATCTTTATAGAAGTCTTCGAGATAGGGGTTGAAGTCTACAGGTTCGAAGAGGGGCGACCAAGCGTAGTGCTTGGAGAGCATTTTGGTGAGTGTGGTTTTCCCGCTGCCGATGTTTCCGGCGATGGCGATGTGCATGGTTGTCGTGTTATTTGGAGGTGTGGCTATACTTTTTCGAAGAGTCCGAAGAGCTTGGCGTCGATACGGTCGACAATGTCGGAAAAATCCTTGGGATTGTAGAGGAAGTCGAGACCATCGACGTCAATGACGAGTTTCTGCCCGGGATATTTGTCGAAGACAAACTCATCGTATCGGCGATTGAGATTTTCGAGGTACTCGATGGACATGGATTGCTCGTATTCTCGTCCACGCTTGCGAATGTTGGCCACTAAATGGGGGACAGTGGAACGAAGATAGATGAGTAAGTCGGGGGCGTCGACGAGTGAGGTCATCAATTCGAAGAGTTCCATATACGTCTCGAAGTCGCGCGTGTCAAGGTTGCCCATGTCGCGATTATTGGCCGAGAAGATATACACTCCCTCGAAGATACTTCGATCCTGAACGACGTTAGATTCGGCGCGCGCGATGTCCAAAACATCTTTGAAGCGCTCTTTCAGAAAGAAAACTTCAAGATTGAACGCCCATCTCGGCATGTCCTTATAAAAAGGGTCGAGATAAGGATTCTCCGCCACGGTTTCGAACTTGGGAATCCAGCCATAGTGCTGGGCAAGTAGACCGGTGAGGGTGGTTTTTCCGCTGCCGATGTTTCCGGCGATGGCGATATGCATGAAAAGAGGGGTTTTATGAATCTAAAGAAGTTACGTTTTGCAGAAATGCTGCAGCCGAGGTTTCGTCACTTGCCAACTCCAGGGCATTATCGTCCTCGTCTTCGGCATTTTCGTCCTTCGGCAAGGGCTGACGGCGGCGAGGATCTTCGCGCGCTCCCAACTTTACGAGTTTATTGGCCGCCGAAATGATGCTTTGTCCTCCGGGAAGGAGCATTCTACGCAAGGAGTCGAAGGCGGCTTGCGTCTTTGAGAGCGTAGTTTCGACGTTCAGGAAGCGCTCGTAGAAGAGTTGTACGCGGCTCACGATGAGCGCGGCTTGATCTACGATCTTTTGCTGATTTTGCACCTGCAACTGCTGTTTCCAGGAGAGCTCGAGCATGCGAAGCAGGGCATAGAGGTTCTGACTCGAGGTGATGAACACGCCTTTATCGTAGGCTTCTTTCCACAAACCGGGAGCTGCGGTGAGCGCGAGGCTGAGTGCGCTGTCGCTGAAGACGTACATCACGACAAAGTCCAGGCGCGAGCGGTCGGCACTGAGGTGTCCGGCATAGTTCTTGGCCGAAAGCTGTTTGACATGCTGCTGCAAGGACTTGACATGTCGGTCTAAAGCCAACTTGCGTTGCTCGTCTGTTTTCGCTTCGTAGTAATCTTTGTAAGCCGTGAGCGAGACTTTCGAGTCGATCACAACATCGCGCTTATCAGGGAAGTGGAGTACTACATCGGGGATGAGGCGTCTGCCGGTTTCGTCGTCGGTAACGACTTGGCCGTTCTCGTCTTTCACCGTCCACTGCTCATCAAATTGCACACCTCGCTCGAGTCCCATATCTTCCAAGAGGGTGCGCAGGCGAAGTTCGCCAAAGTTGCCTTGCGTTTTGTTCTCTCCTGTGAGCGCAGCGGCGAGTTTGTCGGCACGTTCGCCCACCAAACGAGCTTGGGCAAGGGTAACTTTTATGCTTTCGTCGAGTCTTGACATGGAATCCAGGTGGCGACTGTCGGCTTGTTGCACGGCATGGCGCATTTCTTGTATGCCATTGCGCAGCGGGCCGAGGATTTCGCCGAGTTGACGCACGTTCTCTTCGCGGAGTTGCGTACCGCGTTCGCGCATTTGGCGCTCACTCTCATTTTTAAGGCGTGCGGCCATGAGTTCCAGCCGACGTTCATTTTCTTTCCGCTGTTCGGCGGCTTGAACTTCTGCAGATCGGCGCAACTCGGCCAAATGGCGTTCGTGTTCGTTGCGCAAATCGTCGAGCGAACGGCGGCCGGCATAATAACCCAGCGCCAATCCCACCACGAGCGCAAGGAGTAGGATAAAGTAAACAGACATGGTGACTTGAGGAATGAGCTGCAAATTTACGGAAAAGGCTTGAGAAAAGTTGTCTGCTTGTGAAATTCTTCCTACTTTCGCGAAGATAGCTTCTCGATTTGCCATCTTCGCGAGAAGTATCACACCATATATATAAGAACCTTTCTTTCGAACGCTATAGACTTATGCAACAAGAACTGATATTGATCCGCATCACGGGAGAAGATCGCCCGGGATTAACTGCCGATTTCATGGCGATTATGGCCAAATACGAAGTAGATATTCTGGATATCGGACAAGCTGACATCCATTCGACGCTGTCATTGGGCATTTTAATCCACACCAATGAACAGACATCGGGCTCAGTAATGAAAGAAGTGCTTTTCAAAGCAGCGGAACGCGGCGTAAACGTTCGGTTTTATCCCATCGAGTCAGATGAATACGCCGATTGGGTGCGAGCGCAAGGGCGCAATCGCTACATTCTCACGGTGTTGGCGCGCCATCTTACGGCACGACAAATGGCAGCAGTGACCAAACTCGTGGCTGCGCAGGGATTAAACATCGACGGTATCCGACGTCTCACCGGACGTGTGCCGCTGGAACGTCATCAAGACAACGTGCGCGCTTGCATTGAATTCTCGTTGCGCGGCACACCTGCCGATTTACCGGCAATGCAAGCCGACTTGCTCCACCTCAGCGCGAACTTGGAAATGGATTGCTCGTTCCAACACGACAATGCTTACCGCCGAATGCGGAGATTGATCTGCTTCGACATGGATTCGACCCTGATTCAAGCCGAATGCATCGACGAACTGGCAGAACGTGCCGGAGTGGGCGAGGAAGTGAAGCGCATCACCGAACAAGCCATGCGCGGAGAGATCGATTTCAAGGAGAGTTTCACTCGCCGCGTGGCGTTGCTCAAGGGATTAGACGCCGGTGTGATGCAAGACATCGCAGAAAAGCTCCCCCTCACCGAAGGTGTGGAACGCTTGATGTACGTGTTGAAACGCCATGGCTACAAGATTGCGATTCTGAGCGGCGGATTTACGTTCTTCGGTGAGCACTTGGCACGCCGCTTCGGCATTGATTACGTTTATGCCAACGAGTTGGAAATCCAAGACGGTCGTTTGACGGGACGCTTTGTGGGCGAAATTGTCGACGGACAGCGCAAGGCGGAGCTGCTCCGCCTCATCGCGCAAGTGGAAAAGGTGGATCTCGGCCAAACCATCGCCGTGGGCGACGGTGCAAACGACTTGCCGATGCTCTCCACTGCGGGATTGGGTATCGCCTTCCACGCCAAACCGCGCGTAATTGCGAACGCACAGCAAAGTATTAACACGGTCGGTATCGACGGCGTGCTTTATTTCTTAGGATTCAAGGATTCCTATCTTGACGATCGCGCTCCTTCGCCCGAAGGCGCACCGGCCTAAAACTAAAAACGGGATCGATTCTCAAAAAGAAGAATCGATTCCGTTTTTTTTCAGTTCGCCATTTTTCAAAACAGAGGAGGAGGAGCAGAACAACTACGGTAAGCAGCACTTTACACACGTCTGTTTCAGACAAAAAGTTATGGACTTATCTGCGACCACTCGTCACGCCTGAAGAAGACGATGAGCCACGTTGCGGCTGAGCAGGGGCACTATAAGTGGTGCTTCCCGAACGCGTGTAGCCTCCCGCGTTGTAATTCTGCCGTTGTAACCGCCGCTGCTGTAAGTCGTGCCACGACGTCCGGACATTCCGCTATTCTCATACTGACGAGAAGGCGCATACCCGCCGCCGTTGTAGGGCGCAGTGTAGGCCGGTGCCAACTGATGCGGGCTGCTATAGGCACCACTGCCGTAGTATGTATTGCCGGTGTCGTAACTCCAACCTCTACCGCCGTAACGTCCTTCGACAATGCGCAAAGGTTCGTTGCGATAATAGTCGTTGTAGCCGCGATCGCCGTAGCGCGCCACATAACTGTCGCGCAATCCACCGTAACGGCTCTCCACTACGCGCAAACCATAGTAGGGCGAGCGGTATTCGGGGCGGCGATATCCCCAATCTGAGCCGCGATAGCTCACATACACCGAAGGCCGGTCAAAGAAGAAGCGGTCGCGGTAGGAATAACGCGTGTAGACGTTGAAGATGAAGGAAGATCCCGTCCACGAAAGCGGGCGGCAGAAATAATCCGCGCCAACATAACGCGCATACTGCCAATCATAGAGGATATAACGGAGGTCATCGTCGCGGAAATCACGATAGCGTCCGTAGAGATCGTACGAAGAATTGACAGAAAGGAAGTAGTCGAGGTTCACTTGGTAGACCTGATCATATTGCGCCGGCGTGAGGTTCAACTCATACGCCATCTTGTCGGTGAGGAAATAGGCGTATTCACGAGCATCGGCATAGTTCATCGCGGAAGCCGATACGCCGGCAGCAGCGAGAAAGAGGGAGAGAAGTAATCGTTTCATATCGCTTATTTTTTAGAGGTGATGATTGCAAATATCGTGATTTGGCCGTCAAAAACAAGACACACGAGAAATAAATGCGCGTATTCTAGTGTTATCACGCAATATTTCCCGCTCGAAATTGATATTTTGTCAAGCAACGCGGCAAACACGACAACTAATTTGTCAGTGTGAAGAGAAGCGCGCACCAACTCGGGGCAGTCGTAAAGGTTATCGCGTTGCACGCGCAAGCCTCTCCGGAGAAAGCCCTCACCGTATACTCCTTTTATATAGATCGCTACGAGATCGACGAATAGTTTTGCTGCAGTTGTCGCAATCTGCGCAACTCTGCCCACATCGCCGCGTTCTCCGTTTTCGACTCATGGGGATCCTCTTCTAAAATACGCGCCGCACTTTCGCGCGCCTCGCTCATCAATGCCGCATCGCCCACCAAGTTGGCAATGCGCAGATCGAAAGGCAAACCACTCTGTGCCGTGCCTTCCAAATCTCCGGGCCCACGAAATTTCATATCAGCCTCAGCAATGACGAATCCGTCGGTCGTTTCCACCATGATATCCATCCGCTGGCGAGAGTTTTCAGCGAGATTATCTTTCGTGACAAGGATGCAATAACTTTGTTCCGCCCCACGTCCCACTCGTCCGCGCAGTTGGTGCAGTTGCGCGAGGCCAAACCTTTCGGCATTTTCTACCACCATCACCGACGCATTCGGGACATTCACCCCGACCTCGATCACGGTTGTGGAAACCAATATCTGCGTTTCGTTCGCCGAGAAAGCACGCATCGCTTCTTCTTTCTCAGCGGGCTTCATGCGGCCGTGTACTCTTCCCACTTTCCACGGCGCAAAGGCTTCGCAAACCGCCTCGTAGCCTTTCTCCAAAGCCAAGAGATCCAATTTTTCATTGTCGTCAATCAGCGGATAGACGAAATAAACCTGTCGTCCTTTCTCCAATTCCGTGCGAATGCCGTGAAAGAGTTGGCTGCGTTGCCGCGCGCGATAGTGCCGCGTCTGAATCGGTTTGCGTCCGGGTGGCAACTGATCGATGACACTCACGTCCAAATCACCGTAAACCGTCATGGCCAAGGTGCGGGGTATGGGCGTTGCTGTCATTACCAACACATGTGGAGGACGCGTGTTCTTGTCCCACAACGCCGCTCGCTGCTTGACGCCGAAACGGTGCTGCTCGTCAATCACGCAAAGCCCCAAGTTGTAAAAGACCACGCCGGGTTCGATGAGCGCATGCGTGCCGATGAGCACCTGCACTTCGCCCGTGGCCAAAGCATCGAGCACCATTCGTCGACGCTTTCCCTTGACATTGCCCGTGAGTAATTCGACTCGGATGCCCAATTCTTCGAGTTGGGCGGCGATGCCTTTGTAGTGCTGTTCGGCCAAGATCTCGGTCGGCGCCATGATGCACGCCTGAAAACCATTGTCGAGCGCCAACAAGCAGGTGAGCGTGGCCACCATCGTTTTGCCCGAACCCACATCGCCTTGCAACAACCGGTTCATCTGTCGGGCACTGCGCAAGTCGCTGTGGATTTCGCGCACCACTCGTTTTTGTGCTTCCGTGAGGGCAAAGGGAATGTGGTGCTCGTAAAAATCTTTGAAGAGCGGTCCGACGCGAGGAAACGACCATCCGATCACTTCCGTCTTCCTTTCCTTATTATATTGGAGTATGGAAAGTTGTAAGTAGAAGAGTTCTTCGAACTTCAAGCGCCGTTTCGCCGCCGCCACGTCTTGCGCACTCTGTGAGAAGTGCAAATCGCGCACCGCCTTGTCGTGACTCACCAATTTATGCTCCGCCACCAGCGTCGGCGGCAGCGTGTCGACGATCGGCGAAGCCAACCGTTCAAAAGCATTGGCCACCAATTCATTGATTGTCCGCGAAGTGATGTGCGCACGCGTGAGTCGTTCGGTCAAGTGGTAGACCGGTTGCATGCGCAGCAGTGGACGATTCTTCACGCGCTCCAACTCTTCCATTTCGGGGTGGGCGATCGAAAGATAATGCCCGAAAGGTTTGGGCTCGCCGAACACTTGGTATTCGACATTCACCTTATACATGTTCTCCAACGCCTTGGAAACGCGGAACCACACCAGCTGAATGTAGCCCGTGCCGTCGGTAAAATTCGCCACCAAGCGGCGTTTCGGTCCTTCTCCCACCTTATTGATCAGCACAATGTGGCCGCGCAACTGAATGTTCTGCATCCCTTCCACCAAATCGCAAATGCGGTGCACCTTCGTGCGGTCTTCGTGACGATAAGGGTAGGTGTGCAGCAAGTCGCCGATGGTGTGCACGCCCATCTGGGAGGCGAACAGCGCAGCACGTGCGGGTCCGACTCCCTTTAGATAAGTGATGTCTTGATCGAGATAGTTCAAATGAGCGTTGTTGAGCAGAGAAAACGTTTCCTTGCAGTCGAGTACGAGTTAAACCCGGCGCGACGACTAACAGAACATGGAGAGCTTAGTCCATGCGATCGCGATAGTCCTCGTAAGTGTAGGTGCGTAGCGTTTCGAGCGTGCCGTCTTCGCGAAGCAAGCAGAGGGCAGGGTGGTGAATGCCGTTGAACATGTTCGTTTTCACCGTGGTGTAGTGAATCATGTCCTCGAAAATCAACTCATCGCCCACTTGAAGCGGACGGACGAAGCGCCAATAGCCCATATAGTCGCCGCTCAGACAACTATTACCGCCCAAGCGATAGACACATTCGTCCGTCTCGTGTCCCACTTCCTCCCCATCGGTGAGCGTTTCCGCCCCGCGGATAGCAGGATGGTAGGGCATTTCAAGACAATCGGGCATGTGGCAAGTGAACGAGGCATTGAAAATCGCCGTCTTAATCCCGGCATTCTCCACAACATCCACCACTTGTGCCACCAACGGCCCCGTTTGCCAAGCAAAGGCGCTACCCGGCTCCATGATGACGCGCAGATGCGGATGGCGCGCGCGGAAATCGTTGAGCAACTCCACCAGCAATTCCACATTATAGTCAGCACGCGTCACCAAGTGGCCACCGCCGAAGTTGATCCACTCCAAGCGGTCGAGCCAAGCGCCGAAACGCACCTCGATGTGCTGCAGCGTGTGGCCGAAAGCCTCGCTGCTGCTCTCACAATGGCAATGAATGTGGAAACCGCGGACGCCTTCCGGCAAGTCGGCGGGCAGGTCGGCACTGAGCAAACCGAAGCGCGAACCGGGTGCACACGGATCGTACAACGCTGTCTCAATTTCCGAATATTCGGGGTTCACGCGCAAGCCGCAATCCACCTGTTCGTCGCTGCCATGCGTAGCATTCCATTCGCGAATGCGCGGATAGAATAGCGCATACTGCGTGAGCGAGTTGAAAGTGATGACCGAGGAACAGCGGAGCATCTCGTCGAAGGTGGCCGCTTCGTAGGCCGGAGTGTAAGTGTGTGCCCGACTGCCGAACTCTTCGAGCGCCAAGCGCGCTTCATAAGGAGAGGACGCCGTGGTATGGGCGATGTACTCGCGAAAGATGGGGAAAGTTTTCCAAAGCGCGAAGGCCTTGAAAGCAAGAATGAACTCCGCGCCGCTTCGGTGCGAGATGTCCGTGATGAGGCGAAGATTTCGGCGCAGAAGACGCTCTTCGAGAATGTAGGCCGGCGACGGGGCGGTAGGAAAGGTCATAGACGGAGGAAAGATAATGGGCATAAAGTAAAGCGCACGAGCCGAATCGGCGCAAGCATGGCTCGGCAGATTCGGCTCGTGGTGAGAGAATATTGAAGGCTGAAGATCACATGATGCCGTCTTCGCGCAGCTTTTGTTGCCACTTCCAAGCCGTAGTCAGCGAGTCTTCGAGGGTGTGCACGGCCTTCCAGCCCAGCACTTTGTTGGCTTTGTCCACGTTGCCCCACACCTTTTCGATGTCTCCGGCACGACGGGGAGCCACTTTGTAATTGAGTTTCACACCGGTGCACTTTTCGAAGGTGTTGATCAGTTCGAAAACGCTCACGCCGTTACCCGTACCCACGTTGAAGACCTCAACGGGATCGGTGTTCTTGCCTTCGACAATGCGTGCCATGGCCGCAACGTGTGCCTTGGCCAAGTCAACCACATAGATAAAGTCGCGAATGCACGATCCGTCGGGCGTATCGTAGTCGTCGCCGAAGACTGCAAGCTGTTCGCGAATGCCGATTGCCGTTTGCGTGAGGTAAGGGATGAGGTTGGCGGGCGCACCGTTGGGAACTTCGCCGATGAGGGCAGTGGGGTGTGCACCGATGGGGTTGAAGTAGCGCAAGATGATGGCTGAGATGGGAGCACCGCTGGCTACGAAATCTTGAATGATTTCCTCGTTCACCTGCTTCGTGTTGCCGTAAGGCGACTCGGCCTTCTTGATCGGCGCGTTTTCGCTCACGGGAAGATCTTGAGGATCGGGTTGTCCGTAGACCGTGCAGGACGACGAGAAGATAATGCCTTTCACGTTATATTTAGGCATCAACTCCAAGAGGTTGATCAGCGAAACGAAGTTGTTGCGATAGTACTTCAAGGGCTTTTCTACCGACTCTCCCACAGCTTTCGAAGCGGCAAAATGAATAATGCCCTCGATGCCGGGATATTTTTGGAACACGCCTTCCAAAGCAGCGTAGTCGCAGCAGTCCACTTGTTCGAATGCCGGACGAGTGCCGCTGATTTTTTCAATGCCGTCGATGACTTCGGCTTTTGAGTTGCTGAGGTTGTCGATAATCACGACGTTGTAGCCTGCAGCTTGGAGTTCGACAGTGGTGTGCGAACCGATGAAACCGGTACCGCCCGTGACGAGAATGGTCTTTTTCATTTTTCGGTTGTGAAATAGGGGAGGGAAGCACGCGCGGAGATCATTCAATTTGTTTTACGATTTCTCATCCGATCACATGCCATCCGCGTCCTCAGGTTGACTTTGATGTGGCGAAGTTACGAATTATTTTGTGATATCTATCTTACAAAAGACAACTTTTTTTTGTGCCTTACGTAGTAAAACTTTTCCGTTTCGCCGCAATCCACCTCAAAAGTTCTTCGTTCGCAGTTCAAAACGGATAAAACCTCCGAAATGTCGAGGCAACGCCTCCCCAACGCTACACAATGATATAGCACCTTTCGATTCATAGTCTTCGACTTTTATTATCTCCCCGTACACCCAAGTTTTCAAAGTGCACCCTACAAGAAAAAGCCCTTACTATAAGCACCGGCAAAAGTCCACAACATTTGCAGAAAACTCCACAACAATTCGACAAAACATCCCTACTATTGACCGAAAGTTGTGTACTTTTTGAAGTAACACCACGCAGCCGGAGTACAGACAGTTGATGTTTCCTCTTTTTTTTCTCATTTCCTTTTTCAAATAGCCACGACATCACCGAAATCAGGCGGGAGAGTGGGGTGGATTGTTTGGCCGTTCGGCACAGAATACGTAAATTTGCCCCAAACTAACCCCCCAATTATTTTTCCCATGAATGAACTGGCGCTCAAATACGGTTGCAATCCCAATCAAAAGCCCGCTCGTATTTACATGGACAACGGCACAGCGCTTCCCATTGAAGTGCTGGGCGGGCGTCCCGGTTACATCAATTTTCTCGACGCACTCAACGGTTGGCAGTTAGTGCGCGAGCTCAAAGCCGCCACCGGCCTGCCGGCAGCGACCTCGTTCAAACATGTATCTCCTGCCGGCGCAGCAGTGGGCGAACCGCTGAATGAAACGCTGCAAAAGATTTATTTTTGCGACGATCTCGGCGAACCACTCACTCCCATCGCCTCGGCTTATGCCCGTGCTCGCGGCGCTGATCGCATGTCGAGCTACGGTGATTTCATCGCCCTTTCCGACGAATGCGACAAAGCAACCGCCCTGCTCATCAAACGCGAAGTGAGCGACGGCGTTATTGCCCCGGGTTTCACCCCCGAAGCGCTCGAGATTTTGCAAGCCAAGCGCAAGGGCACGTATTGCATTCTGCAAGTGGATCCCAACTACGTACCCGATCCCATCGAACGCAAACAGGTGTTCGGCGTCACCTTCGAACAGGGACGCAACGAGGTGGATCTTTCGGATCCGCACCTCTTCGACCAACGCCCCACGAAGAACCAAGAGTTGCCCGCCTCGGCCGTGCGCGATCTGACCATCGCCCTCATCACACTCAAATATACACAGTCGAACTCCGTTTGCTATGTGAAAGACGGTCAAGCCATCGGCATCGGCGCCGGCCAACAAAGCCGCATTCACTGCACCCGTTTGGCAGGTACGAAAGCCGACATCTGGTGGTTGCGCCAACACCCCAAGGTGATGGGTTTGCCCTTCGTCCCCGGCATTCGCCGTGCCGACCGCGACAACACGATCGACATTTACATTTCGGAAGATGCCGACGACGTTCTCGCCGAAGGTGCATGGCAACAGTTCTTCACCGAGCGTCCCGCCCCGCTCACCGCGGAAGAAAAACGCGCTTGGATCGCTCAAAATACCGGTGTGGCTTTGGGCTCCGACGCCTTCTTCCCCTTCGGCGACAACATTGAGCGCGCCCACCGCAGCGGCGTGTCCTATGTGGCACAAGCCGGTGGCTCCCTTCGCGACGACCATGTGATTGAAACCTGCGACAAATACAACATCGCCATGGCCTTCACGGGAGTTCGCCTCTTCCATCACTAAAAATCATCCAAAACCGATCCCTATGCAACGACACGTCAGTGACGAAGAAATCACCGCCGCAATGATGACCGGCATCACCTTCAAAGGGGCGAAGCTTCGCAAGCCTCAAGAAGAGAAAGTGAAGACGAAAGCCAAGAAGAAGAAATACATCACCGGTCTTCATGGTTCGGGCGCTGCCAAAAAGAAGGCGGAAATCCGTCAACGGCGCGCCAATCGGCATAAGAAATAGGCCCTGATTCGGTCGTCAACCTCACCACAACTCACACTCGATCGCGGAGACTGCAAAGCCTCCCGTTCGAGTGTGAGTTTTTTGCAAAAAGACAAAGCCCTATAAATCGATGAAGATGCGCAAAAAACAGCGGGGCAAACTTGTGCAGTGTGCAGAAAAATGAGTACATTTGCACGCAATTAAATTCGTACCTCGCCTTATGACTGCAAATTTCATTGCCGACAAAATTGTGATGGACGGTCTCACTTACGATGACGTCCTGCTTATCCCCGCTTATTCTGAAGTCCTGCCCCGCACGGTGTCGCTCACGACGCGTTTTTCGCGCAATATTGAGTTGCACATCCCCTTCGTGACGGCAGCCATGGACACTGTGACCGAAGCCCCCATGGCGATTGCGATCGCCCGTGAAGGCGGTATCGGTGTGATCCACAAAAATATGTCGATCGAAGAGCAGGCGCGTCAAGTGGCCATCGTGAAGCGTGCCGAGAACGGCATGATCTACGATCCTGTGACCATCCAACGCGGAAAAACCGTCGGAGACGCCTTGGCGCTCATGGCCGAATATCACATCGGCGGTATCCCCGTCGTAGACGATGACATGAAACTCGTGGGTATTGTCACGAACCGTGATTTGCGCTTCGAGCACAACCTTGATCGCACGATCGACGAAGTAATGACGCGCGAAAATCTCGTAACAACCAACACGACGACAGATTTGGCCGGCGCAAGTGAAATCTTGCAACAAAACAAAATTGAGAAACTCCCCGTAGTAGACGCCAACGGTCGCTTGGTCGGACTCATTACTTATAAGGACATCACGAAAGCCAAGGACAAACCCATGGCTTGTAAGGATGCCAAAGGCCGTTTGCGCGTTGCTGCCGGCGTAGGTGTGACTGTCGACACGATGGAACGCATAGAGGCACTCGTCAATGCAGGCGTCGATGCCATTGTCATTGACACGGCGCACGGCCACTCGAAGGGCGTTGTCGAAAAACTCAAAGAAGCCAAGGCGAAGTTCCCCGGCGTTGACATCGTGGTGGGTAACATCGCCACGGGTGAAGCTGCAAAAATGCTCGCCGATGCAGGTGCTGACGCAGTGAAAGTGGGTATCGGCCCCGGTTCGATCTGCACAACGCGCGTCGTGGCCGGTGTGGGTGTACCGCAACTCTCGGCCATCTACGATGTGGCTCGCGCCCTCGAAGGCACCGGTGTGCCCCTCATTGCCGACGGTGGCTTGCGCTACTCGGGCGATGTGGTGAAAGCACTCGCAGCAGGCGGTAATTGCGTGATGATCGGCTCGTTGGTGGCAGGATGCGAGGAAAGCCCCGGCGAAACGATTATTTTCAACGGCCGTAAGTTCAAGACTTACCGCGGTATGGGCTCGCTCGAAGCCATGGAAAACGGTTCGAAGGATCGTTATTTCCAAAGTGGTGTAGAGAGTGTGAAGAAGCTCGTGCCCGAAGGCATCGCGGGTCGTGTACCTTTCAAAGGCGGTGTGCAGGAAGTCATCTACCAACTTGTCGGTGGTCTCCGTTCGGGTATGGGTTATTGCGGTGCGGCTTCGATCGAAGCGCTGCACGGTGCCAAATTCACCCGCATCACCAACGCCGGTGTACAAGAAAGTCACCCCCACGACATTACGATCACGAGCGAAGCTCCTAACTATTCGCGCAGTGAATAAATTCCGACGTGGCATTTCGGCGCAGGCTTTTCCTGTCTTCGCCCCCTTTGCCGCTTGACATACACACCGTAAGGGTCTTCGAGGTCAAAACCTCGAAGGCCTTTCACGGCTTTTGCACGAGATGACATCAGCATGGACAAAAGCCGCACGAAACGACTCGTATGAAACACTTGATTTCGAGCTTATTGCTCATGACTTGCGCGCTGAGCGCCCATGCCGAAACATCAGACCAATCGGTTTTGCTTCGCATCGGGGGACGTCCCGTCACCCGTGGCGAATTTCTGTACGCCTACAACAAGAACAATGCCGTACAAGCCGGGCAACAACAAATGCCGGCACGCGAGTATCTCGATTTGTTCATCAACTACAAACTCAAAGTCATCGCCGCAGAAGATCATCGCCTCGACACGTTGGCCACTTTCCGTAACGAGTTTCGCGGTTACCGCGATCAGTTGCTGTCGAAAATGCTGATCGACCAGTCGTACATTGATTCCACTGCCCGCGCACTCTACAACCGAGAACTCCAACGACTCGACGGCAAAGATCTGCTCACCGTTTCTCATATATTATTGCATGTGCCGACGATGGCCGGCGCCGAAGAGCGAAAGAAGATTGCCGCTCATGCCGACAGTCTTTACCGTTTACTGCTCGCCGGTGCCGATTTTGCCGCCGTAGCGCGCAGCAGCAGTGAGGATCTAAGCACCAAAAACAACGGAGGTCAACTGCCGACCATCACAGCCGGTGCAACCCTCAAGGCTTTCGAAGATCAAGTATATGCTTTGCGCGAAGGAGAAATCTCAGCCCCCTTCGTTACGGAAGTAGGGTACCACATTGCCAAACTGATCAAGCGGAAATCGGCTCCCAGTTTCCAAACGGCTTATCCACACCTCCTCAACACCTTGAAGGAACAAGGCATCGAAGAGGAGGCTGCAGAGCACACGCTGTCGCGCCTCATGGCTACCCACGGCCAAACCCGCGAGGCCGCGATGGACAGCCTCGCCAACGTGAGTGCAGCCGCCAATGCCGAACTTCGCTATCTCATACAGGAGTATCACGATGGCCTGTTGCTCTTCGAAGCCGAGAAGAACAATGTATGGGATGCCGCCGCTCAAGACGAAGTGGCCTTGGAGAAAAAATTTCGTGCCAACCGCAAAAAATATCGTTGGAACGCCCCTCACTTCAAAGGCTATATCTTAAGCGCCAACGATGCCGATGCGCTCCGCGCTGCCCAAAAAGCATTGAGTCGCGGCGTTCCGGCGGGGATGGAAGCCATGGATTTCCTGCGTAGTGGTGTAAATAAGGATTCGGTGCGCGTCAAAGTGGCCGGCCCCTACACCGTCGAGCGAGGAGAAAACAGCACCATCGATCATTTTGCGTTCAAAGACAAAAAAGCCACCGCACGCAGTGTCGATGCCGGCATGAAATACACCACCGTGGTGGGGCGCATCGAAAAACGCCCCACAAGCTATGTAGATGTGCGCAGCCAAGTGCTTGAAGACGTGCAGAAAGAACGTGAACAAGCCTGGCTGTTGAAACTCCGCCAACAATATCCGGTGCAACTCTACACCAAAGTTTTCGAAACGATCAACCACCCTCAATAATCACTCGATATGAACAAACGAATTCCTATTCTGATCGCCGGCTTCATCGCACTTGGTGTTGCCTTTGCGCAAATTCGCCCCAAAAACATCGTAGACGAAGTGATTTGGGTGGTAGGCGATTCGCCCATCTTGTTGTCGGATGTCGAAGGCTTTCGCGTAAACGCCGAAGCCAGCGGACAAACCTTCAAAGACCCGTATGCCGAAATTCCGGAACAACTGGCGATTCAAAAACTTTTCCTCCACCAAGCGGAATTAGACTCCATCACGGTGACCGACGAACAGGCAAAAATGATGGCCGATTACCGTTTGGAAGAAAATATCCGCCGTTATGGTTCGAAAGAAGCCTTGGAAGCGGCCTATCACAAGACGATTCCTCAAATCCGTGAGATTTTGATGCAATCGGCACGCGAGTATTTCCTCACGCAAGGGGTACAAAAGAAACTCACTGCGAATGTGACGGCAACTCCAGCGGAAGTGCGTAGTGAAATCTCGAAACTTCCGCAAGACAGCCTGCCCATGATTCCCACACAAGTGGAAGTGGAGATCATCACGCAGCGCCCCACGGTGGATCGCGAAGAGGTGGAACGCGTAGAAAGCCGCTTGCGCGAATTTGCACGTCGCGTCAACAGTGGCGAAACGAGCTTCGCCGTTCTGGCACGTCTCTATTCGCAAGACGGTAGCGCGCGCAACGGCGGTGAACTCGGTCTGAGTGGTCGCGGCCAGTGGGTACCGGAATTTGCCAATGTGGCTTTCGCGCTCACCGATCCGAAAAAGGTGTCGAAAATCGTGCGCACGGAATTCGGCTTCCACATCATGCAGCTCATCGAAAAGCAGGGCGACAAAGTCAATGTACGCCACATTCTGCTCAAACCTGAAATTAAAGAGGGCGAATACGAGCGTTTGACTTCGCGTCTCGACTCTATCGCCGCCGACATCAAAGCCGGCAAATTCAGTTTTGAAGAAGCGGCCCAACAACTCTCGGACGATAAGGACACGCGCAACAACAAGGGACTGATGGTGGCGCAAGATGAAACAACCGGTGCACTCACCGCTCGCTTCCAAATGAAGAATCTGCCGCAAGACGTAGCAAAAGTGGTAGACACGATGAAGGTGGGCGAAGTTTCGCAGGCTTTCCGCATGATGGACAGCAAGACCGGTCAAGAAATCTGTGCCATCGTGAAACTTAAGGACAGAATCGAAAGCCACCGCGCCAACATTACCGATGATTTTCAGGTGCTGAAAAACGTAGTGGTGCAGAAGCGCCAAAACGAAGCGTTGCAAAAATGGATTGCCGAGAAGATCAAAACGACCTACACGCGCATCAATCCCGAATGGCGCAACCACAAATTCCAACACGAAGGCTGGATTAAATAATGTCACTTCCTCCAATGGGCAGCACACAGCGCCCAACGGATTTACTTACTTCAAATTACACAAAACGTAAGTTTTGAACACGCTCTTCGTTACTCGTAGAATATTAGTGCTGGGAATGGGGCTTTTTGCTCTGTTCCTTGCACACACTTTTGCCCTTACCTTCTTTCCGCCTCGCAAGAAAAAAGTATCACAAGAGGATCAGCGCATTCGCATTCACCATGCCGATGTGCTTTTTCATGATGCCGCCACCACCGGCGACGGGCAAGTATTGAAAGGCAACGTGTTGATGACGCATGCCGGCATGCGCCTCACCTGCGACAGCGCCGTTTTCTATGAAGCCTCCAATTCTTTCTTGGCTTATGGGAAAGTGCGTTTCACACAGGGCGACACGCTCTCACTCACCGGTGATTCTTTGTTCTATGATGGCTCTTCGCAATTCGCCCGCGTCTTCCATGACGTCGTGATGCGCCACCATAAAATGAAACTCAAAACGGAATTGCTCAACTACGACCGCATTTCCGGACGCGGTTTTTACGATGTCGGCGGAGAAATCATCGACGGCACCAACATTCTGACCTCTCAAAAGGGAGATTACTTCACGGGCACTCGCGAAGCCGTCTTCAACGAAGACGTCTTGCTGCGAACGGCCAAGCGCGACTCGCTCCGTACTGATTCGCTCCACTATAATACGCGCACCAAATGGGCGCACGCCACCGGCCCTACCAACCTATTGAGCGGAGGTAGCCGCATTTTTACGACAGACGGCTACTACAACACACAGACCGAGAAAGCTCGCTTGGGAAAGCGCCCGCAGTTGTTCAACAAGGGACGTAAACTCACCGGCGACAGCATCAGTTACGATAAAAAGACCGGTTTTTCACAAGCCTTCCGCAACATCGTGTTCACGGACTCCACCGATGCCAACAACAAAAACATCTTGATGGGGGACTATGGCTGGTACAAAGAAAAAGTAGGCGAGGCTTTGGCCACGAAACGCGCGCTGGCCAAAAACTTCTCACGCAACGCGGACACCCTCTATGTACACGCAGACACGCTCCGCCTCTTCTCTTACGATCTGCGCACCGATTCCGCTTACCGCGTGCTGCACGGTTATTTCCATGTGCGCGCCTATCGCACCGACGTCCAAGCGGTTTGCGATTCACTCGTCTTCCATTCCAAACTTCGTAAGTTGTCGCTTTACCGAGATCCCATCGCATGGAGCGACGACCGACAGATTTTGGGCGAAGAAATCAATGTCTATACCAATGACTCCACGCTCGACTCTGTTTACGTGGAGCGCCAAGCCCTCATCGTACAACAACTGCCGGATACCGTCCACTTCAACCAAGTATCGGGAAATATGTTGCAGGCTTACTTCGCCAAAGGGCAACTTTACCAAGCGCGTGTGAACGGCAACGCGATGGTGATCAATTTCCCGATAGAGAAAGACTCCTCTTTGCTCTATCAAAACTACTGCGAGGCCGCAAAAATGCGCATCGACATCGTAGATCGAAAAATGCGGCGCTACTGGGCCGGCCCTTCCCCCATTGCCAAAACTTATCCCATCAATATGGCACCGGCAGAGCACACGAAGTTCAGTAATTTTGCGTGGTTCAGTCGCATCCGCCCCCAAGGGCCGCACGACCTCTTTGAGTGGCGCGCAAAGAGCGACGAAAACAAACTCAAAATCCTCCCGCGCCGTGCAGCACCAATGCAAACGCTCGACAAAAACAAAGCCACCGGTGCCTCGCAGTGGGAAAAGAAGATCGAAGTACCCCTCGAAACACCGACTTCCCCTCCCACGCAAACGAGCGTAAACGATAGTTTGCCCTCCAACTCGTCCAACACTCACTGATTATGCCCGACATCATTCATCTTTTGCCGGACTCCGTCGCCAATCAAATCGCTGCAGGCGAAGTGATTCAGCGACCGGCATCACTCATCAAGGAACTCGTTGAGAATGCGATTGACGCCGGCGCAACGCGCATCCAAGTGATTGTGACCGACGCCGGTAAATCTTGCGTGCAAGTAATCGACAATGGCAAAGGCATGACGGAAACCGATGCCCGATTATCCTTCGAACGGCATGCCACCTCCAAGATCACGAAAGCTGACGACCTCTTTGCACTGACCACAATGGGCTTTCGCGGAGAAGCCTTGGCTTCTATTGCAGCCGTTGCCCAAGTGGAATTGCGCACCCGCACCCCAGATAATGAGTTGGGTGTATGTTTGCAGATCGAAGGCTCAAAGGTTATACTGCAAGAACCCATCGTCTGTCCTGTCGGTGCGAATTTTCTTATCAAGAACCTCTTCTTCAACATCCCGGCACGCCGCAAATTCCTCAAGAGCAATCACACGGAGTTGTCAAACATCGTAGCCGAGTTTGAGCGCATCGCGCTGGCGCATCCCGACTTGTCGTTTGCCCTCTCAACTCCCGACAACGTACTCCTCGATCTCCCCTCCGGTAATTTCCGCCAACGCATCGTCAACATCTTCGGCCGCAAGATGGACAAATATCTGATGCCCGTTCATGTGGAAACTGAACTTGTGGAGATCATTGGTTTCGTCGGCAATCCCGAAAGTAGCAAGAAAAAAGGCGCACAACAATTCTTCTTTGCCAATGGACGCTACATGCGCCACCCTTACTTCGCGAAAGCGATACAAAGTGCCTACGAACGACTCATTCCCGATGGAGAACAAGTACCGTTCTTCTTGCAAATCCTCATCAATCCCTGTCGCATCGATGTCAATATTCACCCGACCAAGACAGAAATCAAGTTCGAGGATGAACAACCCATCTGGCAAATTCTACGCGCCGCCGTTCGCGAAACATTAGGCCGCTTCAATGCGATACCGACCATTGATTTTGACGTCGAAGATCGCCCTGATATTCCGGTCTTTCAAGATGGCGACGTGAATATCGCCCCCCCAAGTATCGAGATTGACGAAAACTACAATCCATTCGCCAATTCTCAACCGGCCGCCCCAAAGGAAAGTTCTCTGTTCCCCCCGGCCTCCGGCAGCACGTCCTCCTATTCGCCCCGAAAGAGTGCAAAAGGGTGGGAAGGTGCCTTTGAAAACGCGTTCGACAGCCAAGATTCTCTTGCTTCCTCCACGGTGTTCAGCTCAGATTTCGCCGAGGCTGAAGAAACGCCCACTGCTGAAGCCACGCTTTACGAACATCTCCCCGAAAACAAACAAGGCAGCTGGATCAACGCAGGCACTCAATATATACAATATAAAGGGCGCTACATCATCGCCCCTTCAGAGGAGGGGTTGCTCATGGTTGATCAGCACAGAGCTCACGTGCGGATTCTCTTTGAGGACTACTTAACACGTGTGCGCGAAGCAGAACCGCAATCACAAGGCATTCTCTTCCCACAAATACTCGAAGTCTCGGCCTCACAACAGGCCATTTTAGAAGGTATTCTCCCAGAACTCGAAGCCATTGGTTTCGAATTGTCTTATCTCGGTGGCAACAGTTTTTCGATTCTCCGCGTTCCTTCCGGCCTCGACGGCCTCGACCCGGTGGTTCTGCTCAACGGCATGCTCGATGACGCCACACAAAAGGGGAGTGAGGTGCACGAAGAATTGGTAAACACCATGGCACTCTCATTGGCACGCAAAGCAGCGATTCCCGTTGGACAAGAAATGAGCAACGAGGAGATGAGAGATCTAATTGACCGCTTGTTTCGACACGAAACACCCACCTTTACGCCTGATGGCAAACGAGTATTTCAACTCTTGGCCCTGGCCACATTACTCAAACCCTTCGAATAATTCGAAACTCGGCTATGTCTGACGGAAATTTTAATCGTAGCATGCTCCCGTCCAACTCCTATCAAAGCGGGGTGCGCGCGGGAACTTCAAAAACGAAAGTGAAAGCGATGGAAGCCCTCCGTGAACTCCTTGAAACGCATTGTGTTGAAATTCCGGTCGAAAGACAAAACGAAATCATCACACGTTTTAGAGAAAAACTTGGGGCATTGTAGGGCTTTTTGTTCGCAAAATAGAACATTTCCCGTAGAATCATCCGATTTTTCTGCTCAATCGTTTGCGCTCTTTCGTTTTCTTCGTATATTCGCAGCGTCATAGAACCTGTAGATATGTACCAGTTTCGTCGTTTTGCCCTGATTTTCACTCTCGGTGTAGCTGCAGGCTTCACCGAAGTTTCGGCTCAAGACTTGATTGGTACCACGGGCCTAATCAATGTTCCCACTGCCGATATGCAGCCCGATGGCACATTTGACGGCGGTGCACGATGGGCCGGTCAAGCCGCCTACCATGATCTGATCAACTACGATACAGGCCTTTATTATGTGCGCTTCACTCCCTTCAGCTTCTTTGAATTCACTTTCAGAGAAACGCTGTATAAGACTCAACACTCTGTAAAGAAAACTTGGAACTACTACCAACAAGATCGCTCGTCGACCATTCGCGTGCGTCCTCTCGCAGAACGTAGCGGAAAGTGGTGGCCGTCTATTGTTTTCGGTGTCAATGATCTGTACTCCGCCTATGGAAACAGTTTTTACGCCGGATATTATGGAGTAGTGACAAAGCACTTTTCATTAGGCAGCGGGCAATTCGCTCTTTCGGCCGGATACTTTCATCCGTTCAAAGCCGGGAAGATGTACAATGGCCTCTTTGGCGGTCTCGAATATCGCCCAACAAGGCAAATACCACTGCAATTGATGGCAGACTATGACACGAAAGGAGTGAACCTTGGTTTAGGTTATACCTTGTGGGGACACCTCCGCACCTTTGCTTTCACCCATCAATTGAAAGGATGGGGAGTTGGTTTAAGCTATCGTACGACCATCAAGTTTTGAAGATGATGAAAAGGAACATTCTCCCAATTTCCACGCCTTCATTGCTAAAGGGGCTACTATTAAGCTTATCCTTTTCGTGGTTTGCGGCCGAAAGCAACAGTGCACACGGACAAACACCGGATCAGACAGGAACCCACTCACTCGTAGAAGCCGGATTTGAGCAAATTCGCCTTCGCTCCCAGGGTGACACTATCCTTGTGGCTCTCGAGAGTCCGCAAATTCGAGGGTCATATCGTGCCTTGGGAATAGCTCTTAGGAACTTGGCACAAAGTTTCCCCAACGCTCGGCATTATAGCCTTCTGTTTGGAGAATATGGGCAACCACAAATCGCAATAGAGGCTGCGCACGAAGCCAATCATTGGCAAGTTCGCGCCCACTACGATACGCATACCATTTGGCAGCAACTCACAGAAGGCGCAGCACAAACCACGCTCAAGGCCAATCATCAGAGAAAAATAGACATCACGCTCTATCCCATTGTCTCTATAGACAATCACATCCTCAACAAATTGGCACGCGTAGGAATTTACCTCGCCCCCTCGTTTGAAACCACACTCTGGCGCGGAAATCGTTTGATGTTCCAACCCATCCTGCCGGTCTTTACCAATATACCGGACAATAATCCGGAAAGTCAATTCCAATGGGGCGTTGTCGGTATCCGACAAGATTGGTTCGCCAACCGCCGTTGGCGCGCTTCCTCTACAGCAGGGCTTTTCTTATATGATTTAGCCGGCCTACATCAAGAGGTAAACTATCACCTAACGTCCACCTTAGACTTAGGTTTACGCCTCAGCGCGACAACTCGCGTTCGTCGCAACAGCGGAAGATGGGAGAGAGATCGAAAACTGCACATCGGAGCGATGGCCATAGCCGATTATTATGAGCCGCGCACGGCATTGCAAGTGAAACTCTCCGCCGGTTCTTTTGCTTACGGCGATTTAGGCGGTAGAGTAGACGTCATTCGGCACTTTGGCGAATACGCTATCGGAGCTTATGCCATCTTTACAGACGGAGAGCGCAATGCCGGATTTAATTTCGCTATACCGCTCGGTGCTAAACGCCAAAGTAATTGGCTCGGTCAAACAGTTCGCCTGCGATTGCCCCAATACTTTTCATGGGAATACAGCATGCTCAACTATTACCGCTACGCATTTGAACATATGGGCGTGACCTACAAAGAAATTCCCGATAAGAGTTTTACGACTCACTACTGGCAAGTGGCCTATATCGAGCATTATTTGCAACGCTTCCTCGACAATAAAATAAACTAAGTCGTCGTTGATTGTCTCATCGGCGCATTCTATATAGAAGATCTGAATATTCACCTCTTAAAACAAACGACATCATGAACAAGTACATGAAAATCTTCTTGCTCGCAGCTGTTCTCGTAGGAACTACCGTTTCTATCGCTTCTTGCGACAAGGATGAGCTCAATGCTCCCCACCACAATGGTGGTGCCGGCAAGTAATTGTCACGCACAACACCACACCTAATCGCCGCACTCTGCTGAGTGTGGCGATTTTTTTGTACATTGTACAAGTTGCCTGCAATTAAGGACAAGGGAGCAGCAAGACGAGGTCGTAAGGAGAGGGAGCAGAGCCACAACGATATCACAGCATCCAATGACTACAGGCTGACCGGAAAGTCACCTTGTCGCTGTATACAGCCAATGTGCTGTCTTTGGCTTGCTTACGCTGTGTCTCAATTCCTTGTACGGTTCTTCGCCCGCTGCTTGGCGATTCGCAAATGCTCGTCTACACGTTCACTTATTGGGGATCGTATCACTTGTTTCAATAAATCAAAGATCGTTCGCGCTGATTCTCAAGGAGAAAGTCCATTGATGTTGCACTATATTGACGCCGCAATGCGGCAGAATAGGGAAAAGGTGTGTTTTATCAAGGGCAAAAGTAAGCATTTAGTTTCGAATCATCGAAGTTTTAGAGAAGAAAATACCAATATTTTTCGATAGTCATATCGCTTCAAGAAAAACAAGTGGACTTTTTTTCGTTCCTTCTCTTGTTTCTTCTATTTCCTCACTTGTTTTCGGGAAAAGATTCGCCCTTCTTCTAGCCCGCTCTCTTCATTCCGTTTTCTCGCACGCACATGTGCGCCTAAACGGACACGCACCTACGCATCACGCACTCAGCGAGTTCGCAATACCAGCCTTCACCCTTCACCTTCACACCTAACAACCTGACATATTGCAGCTTACGGGTGAACTTTTTAGTCATTTTAGCGCTTCACAGGTGAAGGGGAAGAGAGGTTTTCCTTCACACTTAACTCCCTATTCATCAACTTTTTAATAGGGTTAGGTGAAGCGGTGAAGGCAAAAAACGAAAAACGGCGGACGCGCGTATGCGCGCACGCGTTGGGCTCCCTATGGTGAAATCAAGAAGTGCAAACATGACTTCAACAATAGGCGACAAGATATCATATAGTTTGGTCGCTCGTACTTTCAAAATCGAAGTGCAACAAATCATTCGTTTTTCATAGGCTCTAATCTATGAAAAACACCGCGGGTAGGCCTCGCGGCCGGGGCGCGTAGCCCCGAAGAGCGATGCCGGCAATACAAAAAAGAGTCCCCTTTCGAGGACTCTCGGAGATTAATTATCTTTGTGTTGCTTATGTACAAACAACTAACCTCGGAGCAAAGGTCGCAAATCTTCGCCTTGCTGCAAAGAAAATGCCCACGCACGTATCGTGGGAATCAGCCAATCCACGCTTTCTCGTGAATTAAGACGCAACAGCACCCGGTCAGCAAGTACATTTGGTTCAAGGCGCACGACAAGGCGATGGAACGTCGCAGGTGTTCCGCACGCAATATTGCCCTTGCTCCCGAATTGGTGTGGAGACTCAAACAACTCATCATCGAAGAACAGTGGTCACCGCGACAAATATCGGGCGTGATGAAGAAGGAAGGCATCGGTGTCTCACATCAATGCATCTACAACCTGATCCATGCCGACACAACCGGAGGATTGGCGCGACACACCCGCCACAAGCTCAAATATAGGCGCAGACCCAAACACAAGCGTTTCCCCATTGCCGACAGAACGAGCATTCACTCGCGTCCCGAGCGGGCGGACGGAAAACGCTTTGGGGATTTTGAGATGGATTTGATTGTGGACGGTCACAACCACGCCATACTCACAATCGTGGAGCGTTCAACAAATATGCTCTTCATGACCAAACTTGCCCATGGGAAGAAGTCCAGGCCGTTGGCCAAAGCGGTCAGACATCTGCTGCTACCCTACAAGAAACACATCAAGGCCATCACCACTGACAACGGTCCTGAATTTGCCGCACACAAGCTCATTACAAAGTATTGGGGGCAGTCGTTTATTTTGCCGATCCTTATGCCTCATGGCAAAAGGGAGCGATAGAAAATACAAACAAACTCATCAGACAATATATCCCAAAGCACACCAACTTCGATAATCTTACCGATAAAAAGATTGCAAGTATACAGAAGAAAATCAACAGTAGACCCAGACAAAAGCTGAGGTTTGAAACACCAAAAGCAGAGTTCTTCAAAAGAATAGTCTAATTTTGCACTTGCCGGTTGACTCTACGGGTAATGACGTAGGTCTTCCTTTGTTTTTATCCATTGTTTTGGTCAGAGTATTGCAAAAAAGCTCTATCTTTGCCATTGAGCATCTGTGTATGCTCTTGCCTCTTGATAAAAGAGGCAGGATATTTTCTTATATGCTCGAGAGCAGAGAAACTTAAAGCAACAAAGGACAAAGGAAGCGAAGCACATAGTTTCATGTTTGTTAAATATATAATGAAACAAAAGCAACCAATCAAATAATTGGGCATTCTATTATAATATGAATCGATATATTCTCTTTTTCTTCTCGCTGTTGCTGAGTCTTTCGGTATCGGCTCAAAAGGTGATTCTAAGCGATGAACTCTTACCCCTATCGGGCGAAAACAATACGACAGTTTATTTCGAAAAGGACAGCCGAAAACCCTTGCAGGGAGAGTGGCGTATCAAGCGGGAGCTTGACGAAGAGACTATTTCCTTTTCTAACGGACTGATGGATGGCAAGT
>QWCO01000227.1_pt1 | contig 28171 bp, 36 predicted proteins | sample 1972611 | NCBI WGS metagenome assembly QWCO01 (sample SAMN09866706, study PRJNA288562) | Human oral metagenome isolate term1_saliva, whole genome shotgun sequencing... | reverse complement strand
GCTCCAGCTCCGCCTTGAGAGCGAGCAGGCGCTCCTCACGACGAGCGACAAGGATAAGGTTGCCCCCCAAGGAGGCATGCAGGCGGGCATAAGCTTCTCCGAGCCCACTGGAAGCCCCCGTGATGAGGGCGGTCTTAGCGTGGTCCATACGATGGTAAAAAGGGGCTTTTGCGCACCCCAAAGCAGCCTACTTTTCGCCCTCAAAATGGGACGTTCAGCACGAGAGATTAATCAACTGCTATACAAAGCGTTATAACACCGTGCGAAGGTAGTCAGATTTTCGTGCGCATGAAAATATTTTTTTGTGCGCACGAAAATTTATTTCTGTGCGCATAGAAATTTACCGCCGTGTATAATGCGGAAAACGAAATGAGGCGGGTTTTCCGAAACGAAATGAGGCAAGATGGGAAAACGAATTGTAGCGGAATTTCCCTGAATATAGAAAGAGCGGTGAAGCAACAGAATGCTTCACCGCTTTGCGTTTATGAGTGCGCTGATGGTTACTTAAGCTGTGCGATCGGGAGCGCAATAGCCGTGATCGTGATGCTCGTGAATTGATTATCAAACCAAGAACTCGGCAGGGTCAGCTCAAGGCCCTCGTTAGGGGTCAGCGACCAAGTGACGTTACTCATAGGTCCAGCCTGAGGGATTGACACTGACACCTGAAGACAACACCTCTCTGGTCGCAGAAGCGAGTGGCGATTATTACGCAGCTTCAGCGTCGTCCCTTGTGAGACGAGATCACCATATAGCATAATTCCAGAGCGAACCCATTCACCGCCCTTCGTTTTAGAGAGTGTACCGATGATAGAATTTGGACGTGCATGCCACGGGATATCTGATTCTAAGGCCTCGGTGGAGAACTTACCATTACTAAACTGAGGCGCAACGAATCGTTCATAGACGACACCATGGCGAGTGGTGAGAGTTTGCGAGAGCCCTGGGCGACCAGCACCGACTACGTCGACAATCTGGCTAACCAGGATAGCCCCCCTGAGTTCATCTCTAGGGTTACCGCGGTAGAAAGGATGCTTGGGACTATCATATCCAGGGTACGACTCTGGGAAGGTTATGACATGGTACACTGGGAAGCCCTTCATAAAGTGTGCATCTGTGACATCGTACAAGGGCACACCAACCAAGTTATCAACGATAACAGAAGATTGACCAACTTTCTCGAACAGACTGTCAATATCATCCGAGAGTTTTCCTATCCGTTTTGTCCCATCCGACAGATACAGCATAGAGTTAGTCGTCATAGTGCCATCTTCATGCTTTACCAGAGTTGCGACACGCATAGTCCGCGCACCCTTATACACATCGTCTGCGGTGGATACATCTACGGTAGTCTGCTTGAGCTCCAGTTTATAGGATGCGTTTGGCACAAGTGGTGCAGATAAGCGAGCGACTTCCACGACCTCGCCGGAAAGGATCGCAACACCTGTCTCTGTAGTTGTCGGAGTCTTGAGCATGACCGTCTTCGTCCCTGACAGCTGCGCGAGGTTAGAGAGCAGACCGATCTGCTGCTGAATGAAGTCGAGAGTCTCTGTGGAGAGAGGATAGTGACCTGCCTCTCCCGCACGGTTTACCGCCGTGAGATAGTTCGCTGTATTCATAGCTTAACTTAAATAGTGATTAGGGGGTGATTAATTAGTTGTCGGTTGGGATAAAGACAGGGCGTCGTGTCGGCAGCTTATACTGCTCTACTAGCCACATCACATCAGACAGTCTCGTGTTATACACATCTCGGGGGACATACACACGAAACCCCGATCTATCTACATTGGTAGACCCTGTGAATGCGCGAAGCACCTTAGGGGAGCGATTAGGGTGCGCCACGGGAGATCCGCTACGGACACCACTGAAGGTATCTACGAAATGCCCCGAGGGAACAATGTCCTCAATGCGATAGTGGATGCCTCGAGATGAGGGATACTTCTCCTCGAGCATACCGAGAAGGCTACATACCTGACCATTATGATCAAGACGATATCTATCCTCATGGATAGCTCGCTCAACAAGAGCATACAGGGACCTCAGTGGAGCGGTAGCAGCCAGAAGCAAGGCGATAAGCAGGGGCTTTCGCAGGAAAGACGGGAGCGCATCAGAGATGATCTTGCGCCACTCGATGTTAGGTGTAGGGCTCATAGGGCTTATAGTTAATTTGTAGAGAGGTGAGATTGTAGTAGCCAGCCGATGGGCGGTGATATCCATTGAAAGAGCTGAAGCTATCATAGGTAGAAGGACGAGCTGATGCCTCCGAGATCGTAGAAGCCTCGACTCCCGGTACCTTTGAGAGGGCAACGACCAGGTCCGAGGTACGAAAGATACCGTCAAATGGCAACCCAGATATACTACTGTTTATCACAGATCGGACTTCCTTGTCGAGCGACTCTGTGGGCTTGTCAGACGACATCAGCGTTGGGTAGACATAGACCACCAAGGATAGCTTCAGTTCATCTCCCGGGGAAGACACTACACGAAGAGGCACCCCTGCATCTTTGATCATCGCCATATATGCAGTCAGTGGCGTAACAATGCTATCAGATAGTACAACTGGAGCCCCCTTGGAGTCTGCTCCTGCGACCTTAAGAGTCACGAGTCCCTGATACTCCGACGCGACGGCATAGCGCACCACGGCAGCGCGCTCCTGCTCCTCGGGGGTGATGGTGGAGAGGTCGTATCGATCTTTATAAGGTGGCAAGGCGTGACCGTGGAGGTAATCCTTGGCACGCTGGGTATACCAGCGGAGCGTGTGTGGCTCTGCTTCGCTGACGAGCCGAGCTACCTCGGTGCGGTGCTTATCAAAGAGTACCTCCAAGGTCCACACTGCCGAAGCGAAGGCCCAGAACAAGATGCTCTCCAGGGAGACCTTACTAAACTGTTCATCATAGGTCTTCCTCGTGTCAAGCTTATAGGAGCGCTGGACGGTCGGGTCAGCGATATAGGCAGCGGCTATTTCACGACGGATATCTGAGATAGAGCGGGACATAGTAAATTACTTGAATGTGAGTTCGTAGCCAGAAGGCGTCTGAATGAATTGATCTGCGGGGATGCTACAGTAGTGCATCTGCTTGATGGTAGCGGTTGGGAGCATCGGGTCTCCTGGGCCCGCCAGATGCTTGCGGATGGCAAGCCCCAGCGTCGGATATTCGCCAAACTCGCCAGGGACGGCCTCGAGTAGAAAGGCCGCTGTCTGCTCGCGCACCTCTCCAAGGGATAGACGTCCCTTAGAGAGGTCTAAGTCGCCTGCGTCGATAGAGAGAAGGATGCCTAACATAGAATGAGGAGATGAGTGGGTATTTTGTTAGTGCTTGATGTTATGGTCTTCGTAGTCCTCGCGCTTGCTCTGCTGGAGTTGCTTGGCTGACCACGAGGTGACGGCAGCCTTGAGGGCAGCACCGCCATCGGAAGGGATAGGTGTCCAGGAGGAGAGGGCTTGCTTGAGGGCGTTGATGTCCTGCTCTATGGTGTTGAGCTTCGTGGTCAGCTCTTCTATCTTGATGATGCCGCCGAGCTTCCCCCCATTGAAGACGATCCCCTCGGAGGAGAAGTGGAGGGTCTTGTCGCCTATCTTCAGCTCCAGTGCCTCGAGGGTGTCGGTGAGTAGCACGGCACCCGTGTCTTGCCCATCGACGAGACCGACGATGACGTAGCTACCTACCTGAGGGAGGAGCAGGAAGCCCTCTTCGCCCTCTTGGTCTCCCTGGAGCGAACAGCCGAGGATGGGTGCGCTCTCGTCCAAGGGCTCACAGTCGACACTGCGTGAGGTGTGGTCTACGGCGGTGACGATGCACGCCTTCAGCACGGGGGAGGTCGTGCCTGAGAGTTGTCCGATGAGTCTTGCTATTTGGCTCATATTAGTCTGCTACACGGGTACCGAGAGTCACGTCTTGGCGAAGACCCTCGGTGCCGTACTTGATGGTTACTTTCTTTACCTGATAGACACCCTTCTTTGCCCCGTCAATGATGATGCCTACGGTGTCGAGCTTATCAAGGAGTTTAGCTCCAAAGGTCGTGACACTGCCAGCCAAGCCGTCACGCTTCAGGCGCTGCATCTCCTGTTCAGCCCAGGCACGGAGCTCTGATTCGCTCTTGCCGTAGGTATGGAGGGTACGGAGCTCGCCGTCAGCATCGCCTAATTCAAGCTTGATCTTCTTCGTCTTCCCCTTCTTTGCCGTTGGTTGGAAGGAGATGGCTTTAATCTTGAGGCGCATAGTGTCCCCGTGTTGCTCCTTGAGAGAGGAGTCGCTGATGAGGTTGAGCCCTGAGGCGATGACCTGCGAGGGCTTGCCTGACGCTTCACGGTCAAAGACTACACCCGCATAAAGGATGGGCTTACCGTCCTCGTATCGGAAGAAGCTACGCACCCCCTGCTCCTTAAGTTCTCCGAGGAGAGCGGCCACGTTGTCTGCCTTGATTCTGTAGGCTCCGAGGGTCTGTTCACCGAGCACTTTGAAATCGGTGATCCCTTGGTCGGAGAGGATCTGCGATAGAGAGGCATTGCGATAGGCTTTCTTGACCGTCGCCTGCTTCTTGAGCTGGTACATCTCATCCTCGCACTCGATGACTACAGGGGTCTTGAATCCAACCTCACGGATATAGCCGACAAAGGCAAGCTGCAAGTCATCATCATAACCAAGGGATATGCGCACCTTGTCGCCACGGCGGAGCGGTGCACCCTCTTTGCTATCCCAAAGCATACGCTTGGGGAGCGTGAGCTTGCAGGTGTCGGTGAGGTCATCTGTTGAGCGCTCGATCTCGCAGGCGGTAATCTTGTCGATTACCCACTTGCGCTCAGACTCGATCTCAACGCGTGCGGTAAGACGATACATAGCTTAGTAGTCGGTGGAGAAGACGTTGTATTCGTTATCTGAGAGCGCGCTGATGGTTAGCTCCTGATAGTTGCTCTCAGTGCCTTGGGTCAGGGAGTAGCTCTTGACGACAAGGCGGTTGATCTCGAAGAGGTCGAAGAAGGCACTCTGAACGCTGATAGGCTTGTCTACCTCAAGGAACTTGCGGAGCTCGCGAAGTCCCTCCTCGGGGTAGACGTTGGCGACCTTCCCGTCCTCTACGCCCTGAATACCGACAGCTATATTGATATCGAAGTCGCCATCTGAGATATATTCCTTGACGGTGCCCACCATCCCCACCACTTGGGTCGTGACGATACTCTTTGTGCGGGTCATCGCCACCACAGCGTCATGGATACTCAGCTCTGTACCGTCCTCGAGACGAAGGAGGAGCGGGCAAAGCGTGTAGGCTCCGAGCCAGTCGGCAGGATCTGTGATAGGCACACCGACGGGCGAAGGAGCAAACTCCCGCCCCTCTTTATTATAGGAGTGTGCGCCCTTACCACTGCCGGGGAAGCGGTAAAGCATCACCTTACCCGCAGTGATGGAGATCGGGAGGACGGTTGGTAGAGTACTCATTGCTATTGGTTGGGGGACGCCATCAGCTGGGTGACGTAGAGGTCTTGGTACTTCGTGATCGTCTTAATGAGCTCTGGCGTGAGGTCTGTATCGATGGACATGCGGTGCTCCATCCATTTGCCGAAGGCGATAAACACCTCAATGGCCGTGACCACGTTAGCCTTCTTATCGAGCTTCTCGATCGCATCGCTGAAACCCTTTAGTTGCTTGCCGAGGCTTGCTGCAGCTGCGGGGTCATTACTATTGAGTGCATCGGTGAGAAGCTTGTCGATTGAGAGCAAGATCTTATTCACCAGCTCTGGGCGGGTAATGTGCTGGGCAGCGCGTAGCGACTGCCACTGACCAGCTTGCACCCACTTCGAAATAGTCGCCTCCGAGACATTGACACTCACAGCTATGCTCTTCTGCTCTTTACCTTGGAGGTAGAGAAGTCGCGCTAACTCGCGCTTCTCCTCACGTTCTCGTGCTGTCATATTTGGTCGTATAAGTTAGTTCACTATGGCGCAGCTCCTCCTCCAGTCTCTTTTGCTCATTCGCCTCCTTCCACTGATCCTCCAGGGCTAAGGCTTCAGCCTCTGGGGTTAGTACCCAAAGGTCAGCATCAGCCTGTGTAGGGCAGAATTGATAGTAGCCGATGAGTCTGTGACTCCTATTGACGTACATATATCCGTCAGGTGCAATTAGCTCGATCATATCTATCGGAAGTTAAGTGTGAATCCCTTTTGCGAAGCAGCCTTTGCGCTGTCACGCGCCTCTGTAGGGTGCTCCTGTTGCCACGAGCGAGGCAGCGATATACTCTTACCCGCAGTCTGCTGCAGGTTATCAACAAGGTACTTGACACTCTCCGTGGAGAGGTTGACGCACGCAGAGAGGTCGATGTCAACCTTAAGGCCCTTGATGCGCACCTCCTCGAGCGACGAGCAACCGCTGAACATGTTACCTGTTCTTTGCGATCTGGTGAGATCTATTACACCCGTTATAGCTGTAAGCTTTGAGCAACCGCTGAACATGTGCTCCGAGCTTGTGATCTCTCCCCCTGAGAGGTCGAGAGATATGCTTTTCAGCGAGGTGCAGTTGTAGTACATTAGGTTCGTGTTCGCTGTCTTGGGCATGCTGCCTATTGTCGCAGTCTCCAGAGATTGGCAGTTCTGAAAGAAGCCATTTACAGCTGTTACTTTGGGCATGCTGCCTATCGTAGCTGTTTCCAAAACAGAACAGCCCATAAAGGACCCTTCAGCGCTCTGTGCCGATGTGAGGTCTGGCAGTGAGACGCTGGTCAGCGCACTGCACCCATTAGCAAGGTTGGATACGTTAGCTGCATTTTCTATGCCTCGCACCTCTGGCAGCTTTGTCAGGAATGGATTTCGCGCGAAGCAATAGCTGATATCAGCTGGTCGATAGCTCTCGTAGAGTTGCATCGTCGGGAACCATGCATCTTTCCCGTCGAGGAACTGTTGCGCGCGAAATATGATCGGCACGTAGGTATTTAGCTCTCCGATCTTCGCCTCCAGCGCTTCCAGTCCGTCGCCTTCGGATACCTGCGCCCCCTTCGCTCGCAGGGCATTGATTATGTTGCGTCGGTGGCGATCCAGCTCCATGAGCTGGTCTGCCGACATCGTTTGCTCGTTCATAAGCGCTTCAGTGCCTTTATTTATACGGTATAGGTATTGGGTCGTGATGGCGTTGATAGCAGCCCACTCGCCTCTGCTCTTCTTGGGGTTATCAGTTGTTGTCTCGAGGTAGTCGTCGTAGGCATCTTTCCCCTTTTGACTCTTGAGGTAGTCCTCCTCTGATCCGGTGAATCCTTTTCTGACAGCCATCTTGTATATGCCCTCTCCTGGTGCTCCGTGCAGACTGGCGAGGTACTCTAACTCCGTGCCCTGAAAGCCCTCAAGCTCCTTCGCCCGCTCGTAGTTACTCTTCCCAGGGGCACCAGGTGCTCCCTTTTGCGTCTCAAGAAAGTCATCAAAGGTCCCCTTATAGCCACGCTCGACAGCTGCCTGATAGAGGTCTTTACCGGGCGCGCCGTGGAGGCTTGCGAGATACTCCTGCTTTGTGCCTGTAAAGCCTTCCTCTTCCTGTGCCATCTCGTAGCTACTTTTCCCTGGATCCCCCTTGTCACCCGGATCCCCCTTGGCGCCTTGCACAGCTTGAGCGACATCGGCCGTGATGACGTAGGCCTCGGGGCTATTAGCTCCCTTGGCGCAGGCGATGACTTCGGCGAATGACTGACGCACTCTGTTTTGGCGGTATCCACCGCCCTCGGATGTTAGGAAGGTGATCTCGACATCCCACTTACCTACCAGCTGAATTGACGCTGGGTAGTGGATGCTGATCGTACTACCCTTGACCTCGAAGGAAGGTGTGATAGGTCGCCAGCGCATGTAAGGGATGAGTCGAACAGAAACATCCTTTGCCTGGCTGAGGTCTATCTTTGACCGCTCGACATAGCTCCCGCCCTCGTTGTCTGGGAGGGTGAGTGACTGGCTGTGCAGCAGCACCGATACGGTTGTGTCGTTGCCTTGGATAATGGTTAGCATAGTTACTGTATTGCGAGGTTGGCGTCATTGACTGCGGAGATCAGGAGCTCGGTGATGATGCCCTTGACCTCGGATGGGTCGGTTGACAGGTTGGAGGTCTTGATGGTGAGGTTATCGACGAGCTTGCCGATATGGATAGTTACGTTGGTCGCCTTGCCTGAGCCACCACCACCCGAATGTCTGCTGGAGGAGTCAGTTGAGCCTCCGCCACCACCGCCAGGAGTAGTTATCACTGGGAGGTCGACGTTGCCAATGGTATCTGAGAGGTCACCGGAAGCACCCTCATCATCTTTCTGCTGCTTTGCCTTAGCAAGGCTGTCTTTTATCTCTTGGTCGTAAGCCTCCTGGAAGGCATTACCCGTCTCCTTACCGAACTTCGAGAAGGCTCCTGTCATCTTACTGATGGCAGCGGAGATGCCATCGGCATCAAGAGAGAAGGCCGCTTTAATAAGGTCGCTAATACTACCGAAGACCTCTTTTGCCAAATCCCAGATATTGGAGAACACAGCTTTGAATGAAGCCCACAGGCCTTTGAGCGTGGCACGGAACTTTGCAGATGTGTTCCAGAAGTACACCCCGAGGGCTACGATAGCAGCGATAGCAGCGGCTATCCACCCGATGAGGGGGATAGACATGATGGCTGCGCTGACGGTACGACAAGCCGTGACTGCCGCCGCCTTGAACGAGCTAAATGCTATCTGCGACATCGCAGCAAAGCCCAACTGTGCTGATCCTCCCGTCACAAGTGAGCCTATATAGTAAGCCAATGCAGATAAGCCCTTGGTCAGGAGAGTCACAGCCAGCTTACCGACATTGACAAGGGCAGTAAGTGCACCCTTACCGAAGAGAAATAGACCCTTTGCACCCTGGAAGATCCATATAGATACGCCTTTTATTATGGGGTAGGCTCCAGACAGCAGAGGCATCAGCTGAGAGAGCGGTATGAGCGTGTCAGATAGAGCTCCAGCCCATAGATATACGTCGCCCGTAGCATTGAATACTGAGATCTTGAAGTCCTCTATTTGCTGGCGGATGCGAGCTTGTCGCTCGGCAAATCCCTCCATCACGACAGCAGCCTGATCATTGGCTGACTGCGTGCCCTGGATAGCTTCGGTATATCTACCTACTTCCTCGGTGCCACCGACCAGAGCCATAGCGGCGTTGGTATTCTCCTTGCCGAAGAGCTTGGAGAAGAGGGCGGCATCATTCATCACGGGTCGCAGGAGCTCGAGACGCTCCTTGAGGCTCTTGCCTCGGTCTGCCAGGTCGGTGACGCTGATGCCGGCTTTCTTCAGCTCCTTCTGGACATCCTTGGGGAGGAATCGCCCTTGAGAGAGGGTCGCTATAACGTTGCGCAGGGCGATACCGCCCTCGCTACCTTTCTTCCCCGCCTTGTCAAGGACCTGGATAGCTGCGTTGGCTTCCTCGAAGCTGACACCTGCACCCTTGGCGGCCATACCAGCCTGCTCAAGAGCTTCCTTAATTTGTGGAAGCTCGGCAGAGCCTTCCTGGCCAGCAGCGGCCATGACGTTCATCATACGCGCCATCTCCTCACTTGCCTTGATGGGGTCGGAGAGGTCGACGCCGTACTGGTTCATCGCCGTGTTTAGCGTCTCAGCGGCTGCCGTGGCGTCACCACCCATCAGCTTAGAGAGCGTCGCCACATGCTCGCCCATCGCCTTGAGGGCTATGGGGCTCTTCGCCAGCTCTGGGGAGAGCTGTCCGAGGATGAGCTTGTAGGACTCCACCGCTCCCGCTGCATCTATACCGAAAGCCTTAGCCGTGTCACGTGCATAGCTCTCAATCTGCTTGAGACCCTCGCCCGTGACCCCCGTGACGGCCTGAAGGTCGGTCATCGAGGTATTGAGGGCAATGCCCGACTGACCGAAGGAGGCAAGGGCTTGCGTAGTCTTGACGATACCATCGCTAAGGATATCGACCTTCCCTGCAAGCCCAATGATGCGCTCAAAGGTATTTTGAGACTTCTGCACCTGAGCTGTAAACTCGCCCGTGGCTCGATTCATTTCCTCCATCTTGACGGTAAAGTTGCCGTCAATACCGAAGAGATAATTGAAGGAGGAGGTATTCATACTAAATGGCTATCTTAGCGGGTGAACTAAAGACGAAACGATAATGCTTGTAGAAATCTTCGGCTATCTATATATGGCTGTAATAGTCCTATTCTCGATTCTGGCGATGCTCTTCTTACTGATGATCCCCATTGCTGGAGTGATGTCGTTCATTGACTCTCTGAGAGGCAAGGAGGAGGGCGGTCTATCTGATAGCTTTATCAACTTCTGGTCAGCTCACAGTGACAACTAACCGTCTTTGCCAGAGAGAGCAGAGGCAATAGACGACTTCATCACCTCCATATACCGATTCTCCAGCCATAGGGACTGGGTCAGTGCGCTGGCCCAGTCCTCTTCGTTTAGGGCGTCGGGGTCGAGATGGAGGTAGTGTCTGATGAGGGCGCACCCCTTGACGATGCCATCGCTGGCATCGTCGGGGTCAAGGGCGTGCGCCTCTATGCGTTTTTTAGCGTTGCCTTAGCTGAGGTCAGGAGTGAGGAGGCAGCCGAAGCAGCCGCCACGAGTAGGACACCGTCCTCGAGGACTTCTTGAGCCCCAGCAACCATACAGTTCTGCAGGAAGATCTTCGTACCCTCGAGCTCGTCGGTCTTGGCGACCTTAGTGACGGCCTTGAGGGTGGCGAAGTCGGGACGCTTGAGGTAGATGAAGTAGATGGTATCCTCGTCTTCGACTTCGACCATCTTGACCTTCCCATACTTGCCTTTGAGGGTAAGGAGTTCTTCGGGGGAGGCTTCCCCGATGCGCTTTTGTTCCATAGTTAATCTTCGTTTAATCGGTGTTTAAGCCCCCTTAGCGCCCCACACGATGTGAGAGGGGGTAAGGGTGAGATCTACCTTGATATCTGTATCCCCTTCGCTCGCCTTACGCGAGGTCTCGGAGAAGTGACAGTTCTTGACGACATCGGTAATGACGACACCAGCGGGAGACAGATAGCTCACCGAGACGTCAAACATACCGAGGTCTTGCAGACGGCCGTTGGAGCTCTTCGCCTGCAGTGCCATGACCTCCTCGAGGTAGAGGGTGATCTTCGCCTCGGCGGAGATACGACCGAGGCCACGGCCTACGGGGTAGCGCCCTGCGCCGTACTTGTTGGAGACCTCTTGCTTGTCGGCATACTCGACCGAGGTGATGCCCGTGAGGGGCACGCCAGCGATGGCGACAAGGACCTCAGCCCAGCCATAGAGGATGCCGTTGACTAAGGGGATACCGTTTCTATCTACTGTTGCCATAGGTTATTTAGAGTTTGGTGGTGAAACCAATCTTGACGTTCAGGGATCGAAGGACGCCCGTGGGGATCTCGCGGATGACGACCTCGACAGTTGAGGTGGCCAGTACCGACTGCTCAGGGTTGATGTAAGCGCGGTAGCCTGAGAGCTCACCGGCACGCTCCATCTCCTCGAGGGCTCGAGAGGCTACCCCCTCGAGGTGCTTGACGGTGTAGTCCTGCATCTTGCCCGTCTCCTTGTCGATATAGATGTTGCCGCCCAGCTCGGGAGTGAGGTACTTTCGCACTCCGCGGACGGCCTTGTCCATCGTACGGACACGCTCGATGGCGTTGTAGTCGCTGGTGGGCTCATCGAGGGTGTGGCTGTCGGAGGCGTAGCAGTCGCCGATAGCTGGGTAGGTAACGGCGAAGATGTAGCGCGCCTTGTCGAGGGTGTCGACGACGGCCTTGTCCAGGGCACGCAGGAGCGTCCCGTCGCCGAAGGCGGGGAGGGCCAGCCCGAGAGGGTACTGCTGCACCCAGCCGATGGAGTGATGGACGGCAGCGCGGGAGAGGATACCGAGGAAGGTGCCGAGGGCAGAGACCGAAGCCTTGGCCGCATTGTTGGCCGCATCGGTATAGAGGGTCTTGGCCACGCCTTCGCCGTCCTGGGCGATGAGGATAGACACACGGCTCTTGCCACCTCCTGCGAGGTTCGTAGGCAGGGAGGCTACAGGGGCGGTGACCTTGGGAGCGAGGAGGACTGACAGAGGCATCTCTTCGCTGTCGAGGGTGTCGGCGACGCCCTGGAGGGTCGTCACGAGTGAGGCATCAGCCACCTTATCACCGAGCCAGATGCCTACCTGACGCAGACGACCCGAGGCGTAGCGCTGGAGGGTCTTCAGCTCAGCAAAGGTGTAGCTCCCGCCCGCAGGCTTGGCGTAGATGGCCACGTAGAGGATGATGCCGGGGTTGGTGCGGAAGACCTCGGAGAGGTGATAGTGCAGCAGGCGGATCTCCCAGCTGGCGTTGTCGGGGGTGATACCCAGCTCTTCGGCACGCTCGATGGTCGAGACGGGGCGGATGCGCTCGGTCGCGGAGAAGCCATCGGTGACGCCCGACTTGGCCGTGGGGAGCGTGGCGAGGTAGAAAAGCATCCCCGTGATGTGGTCTTCTCCTGGCAGTGAGGCGGGGATACCGCCATTCTGTCGGAGGATCTTTACACTATTCATAGTTAGGCTTGCAGGTGCTTAGGTCGGAGTGATGGGGGGAGGAGCTCACGCAGCTCGTCATCCGTAGGAGGGGTGGCGAAGAAGTGATAGACGTCCTTCACCGTGAGCGTCTGCGCATAGTTCAGTGCATCGGAGTAGCCGTAGAAGGCGGTGCCGTCGCTGGTGAGGAAGACAACTTTAAGGTCGTGGTCTCGGAGGATCTGAGCGGCGAGGTCTGAGAGTGCCGTAGGGGCTACGTCCTCAGCCTCGGGGGCTTCATCCTCTTGGGTATCCTCAGCTTCGGCAGCTTCATCCGTCTCAGCATCTTCGGGGGCGCCCTCCTCTTCGGTGGGGGTCTCTTCGGTGGCTGGTGAGGTGTCAGCGCCTTCTACGGGCTCTTCCGCTGCGTCTTCGTTGGGAGCCTCCTCGGTGGGGGTCTCTTCGGTAGCTGATGGGGTGTCAGCGCCTTCTACGGGCTCTTCCGCTGCGTCTTCGTTGGGAGACTCCTCGGTGGGGGGCTCTTCGGTAGCTGGTGGGGTGTCAGCGCCTTCTACGGGCTCTTCCGCTGCGTCTTTGTTGGGAGCCTCCTCGGTGGGGGTAGGCTCACTCCCCGTCTCCTCGGGGGAGGTGGGGGGGATGGGGTCGGTGGGCTGGAGTTCTTCGCCCTCGGAGGGCGTTACTTTCTTCTTTGCCATAAGATGATACTTGCTATGGGTATAAGGATTGCGATGAGGGTCCAGGGGAGGGTGTCGGCTAAGCTCGCCTTGGCCTCGCTCTTGGTGAGGGCAGTGGTCGTCGCCTGCGTGATGTGCTTGGCAGCACGCTCCTCTATGGAGGGCAAGACGGTCTGGCTATCGGTGGTAGCCGTCGCCTCGAGGGAGTCGCCACGTCGGGTGAGTGCTATGCGTGTCACCCCTTGGCGGCTATGGTAGCCAGCGCCCTCGGGGAGATCAAGGAGGGTCGACAGGGGGAGGCGAAGTGTCGCCTTCGTCTCGGGAAGAGCTACGGGAGTCGGTCGGATCTCTACCCTTTCGCTGACGCTGTCGAGGCGATGGGACTGAGACGTCTGGGAGCGGCGGACGCTGCAGCTCGCGCCGAATAGGGCACTGAGGCCAAAGACGGCAAGTAGCGCCCATCGCGACAGCGCGCTCGAGGCGGGAGAAATCTGCTCGGATATGCTTGTTTTCATCACTGAGATCGAGTAGCTGGTCGTGCAGATCATCGTACATCTGCTTATAGGTATCGTGGACCTCTTTGGCTGTACGAGCAGCGCGCACTCGGGAGTTTGTGAGCCACCCTAAGATCGCCCCCAGCCCTCCCGCAGGCACCAGCCACTGGAGGAGGGTGAGGAGCTGATCCATCGGTGGAGAGTGAATTATTGGTTGATGCCTATTGACCGAAGCCACTTAGGCACGTCGAAGGAGGGGCACGCCTTCTGGGCCACTTGGTTGTGCCCGATGATCTTGACAGTCGGATAGCGGCGGTGGAAGTCAAGGACGTACTTCTTCATTGCCTCCAGCTGGAGGGGCGTGCGAGTGTCCTTGGGAGTCTTGCCGTCACGAGCACAGCCGCCGACATAGACGACGTGGCGTGATACGGAGTTATATCCAGCAGCGCCGTTGGTTACCTCCCAAGGGTCTACCTGGGCGTCCTCATTATTCTTCACGAGGCGCTCCACACGGCCGTCGAGGTGGATCATATCGGTATAGCCGACTTGCTTCCAGCCTCGCCCACCCTGTGAGGGAGCGGCGGTGTGCCAGCGACGGATCTCATCGCTCGTCACAGCGCGCCCCTCGGGGGTGGCGGTGCAGTGGAGTACGAGGTACTTCAGCTGTGCCATAGGTTAGGCGTTAGCCGAGATGATAGCTGCGAGGCACTCCTTAGAGCGCAGTGGGGCGCAGATAGCTCTCTGGCGCACGTTGTAGAGGTTGCGGTGATGGATCGGGTCATTCTTCGCCAAGCTCTCGTAGATGGTGAGGCTACCCGTGGCGCGCATACAGCTCTTGGAGTGGTAGGCTACCGAGGCGGGAGCCGTGCCACTACCGGCGATAGCGCCAAAGGCGAGCTTCGTCTTCGTGGCGACCGTGTAGGCAGGAGTCTCCGTGTACTCGTAGATATCGAAGCCATAGAGGCGACCGACGCGCCCATCTTCGTTATCGAGGTTGTACTGACGAGCGAAGGTCTCGCTCACAGAGAGGAGGTCCTGGACGTGGTCAGGGCAGAGTACCAGGATGCGATCCTTCTTGGGGGTCTTCCACTTGTCAAAGGCCTTCTTCAGTAGTCGCAGGTCAGCTAAGGATAGCTGTTTACGTCCGCCTTCGGGAGCCGTAGCACCCGTAGTCAGCAGGACAGGCGAGCCGTCGGAGTGGCTCTGGGGAGCGAGTGCATGCAGCGCCTTGACGTAGATGCGCTCCTCGACGACCTCCTTGTGGCGCTCTCTCACACTGCCGAGCTTGTCATAGCTGATGGTATCAAGCTCCTTGTCTGAGATGGCCGTAGCCTCCGTTTCGAAGTTATCCAGAGAGACAGGCTTATCGGCGTCGGTTACGTTGGAGATATTGAGCGGATAGGTCGTGTTATTGACCAGTACCTTCGGGTCGCCACCCAGCTCGGTGAAGTGAATCGTGTCGTTGTCTACATACTCGTCGTAATTAGTGATCGCGGCGAACCAGCCGAGGTTTTCCAGCGCCTCTCGGAGCTTCTTCAGGACGACGCCCGTCCACACCTCCTGATTCACGCCCGCTCGGGCGACGTTACGGCTGGTGACGAAGGGTCCCACAGCCAGAGCCAGGACGTTGAGTGCGACGGCACCTGTCCACAGGGGGAGCCCCAGGAGCGCAGAGATACCCGCGCCGATGGCTGCATTGAAGAAGACCACTGCAAGCAGCACCGGCAGTGCGATCAGGAGTGATCGGATGAATTTCCACATAGTTAATCGGTAGTTAATAGGTGATTAGTGATTATCGGGAGAGTGAGGGAGGTGGGAAGCCGAAGTGATCGGTGTAGAGGCGGGCATACTCATCGGGGCTCTCCGACTTGAAGGCTTCGAGACGATCGGTGGGGATGTCCGTAAACTTGGCGAACTTCGTCTGCTCCATCTGGGTAGCACCTGGGCGGATGATGGATGAGGCACGCTGTGGCGCTGAGAGAGTGGAGAGCGTGATACGCAGGGTCTCGGCACCCATGGTGAGCCCAATCTGTCGGTAGGTCTCTTCCTGCTCCTTGGGGAGCTTGCCAGACTGGACAGCCGAGGCGAGCTGCTCGTCGATGAGGGCGAGCTTCAGCTTCTTAGCTTGGTCTACCTCGGCCTTGAGCTGAGCAATAGCCGACATGGCTTGCTCTTCGGTAGCTTCGGCGGAGAGGCCGAGAGCGAGGGCAATCTTTTCGTTCATTTCATTAGGGATATTAAGTGTACTATCAGTATCTGGGGTAAGGAGTGGGAGGTCGCTGGCAAGCTCCATCTGCGAGAGAGAGAGCACTTCGCCTCCAGCGGTGTAGAGCGAGACGGCCATAGCGTCGTCATTAGCGCCGATGTCGACGATAGACACCTCCTCGAGCTTACTGCGTGTGATGGTCATGCGCGTCTGCCCTGGTAGAACAAGTGATGGGTCATCCGAGAGCTCTACGATGCTGAGACCTGCCGACGCCATGCGCAGGAAGTCATTATCCCACTTATCGGCGATCTTTTTGGCGAACTCATCCGAGCGGTCAAATACAGGCGTCCCGATGAGCTTATCCCCCTCGAGGTGGATGTCCTCCATGCGCCCGATAGGTACGTCCTCACGGTCTCCTCTGCGGTGCATCCACAGCAGGACGGGGTTACGCTTGTACTGCTCGAAATCGATACCAGATGTGAGCACACGAGAGCCGTAGGAGTTCACGGCGGAGGTGCTGATGACTACTTTCTTCATAGGGCTTGTGACTGTTTTCTCTGCAAAGATCGGACAGCAATATCCCGACACATAGAAACAGTGCAGAGCTTTCATTATTAGTTTATTAGCCCTTATTTGCGCCCGACCTTTGTAGCGTAATCAATACGTCTACCCTCATGGCATCGATCAAGAACAAAGAAGTACTCGAGCGCTGGAAGCTGCGCTGTGAGGAGGTCAAGAGCGCGACGGCCTTTGCCTCGAAGGAGACCCCCACCGAGCAGAGGAAGCGCATCATCCACTTACTATCGGACTATAATGCGTTCGTAGAGTACTACTTCCCTCACTACACCTATAATGAGACCCTCGGGCGCAGCATCCCCAGCGCCCCCTTCCACCTCGCAGCCGCAAAGAAGATCCGCGACACCCCTAACCTCAAGGCGGTCTTTCAGTGGGCGCGTGGCCACGCCAAGAGCACCCACATGGATGTCTTCATCCCTCTATGGCTGAAGGCTCACTCTTACCTCGGCAAGCGGGAGCTAAATGTGATGGTATTAGTCGGCAAGAGCGAGACCAACGCACAGACGCTGCTCTCTGACGTGCAGGCTGAGCTCGAGTACAACCAGCGCTATATCGCTGACTTTGGCCAGCAGGTGTCTACAGGCTCCTGGGAGGTCGGGCGCTTCGTCACCTCGGACGGTGTCGCCTTCTTTGCCTTAGGGCGTGGGCAGTCCCCTCGTGGTCTGCGCCACCGCTCACACCGCCCCGACTATATCGTCATTGACGACCTTGATGATGACGAGATCGTGCAGAACCAAGACCGTATCAACAAGCTCACCGACTGGGTGCGTGAAGCCCTCTTCGGTGCGCTCGATGGTGGCCGTGGCCGCTTCATCATGGTCGGCAACCTCATCAGTAAGACCAGCGTCCTCTACAACATCTCCCACACCCCCACCGTCCACGTCTCACGGGTCAACATCCTCACCCCAAAGGGCGAGGTCACCTGGGGCGCAAAGTGGACGCGTGAGGAGGTCGCAGCGCTCGAAGCATTCTCGTGTTACCGTGCCTTCCAGAAGGAGTATATGAACAACCCCATAACGGCAGGCAGTGTCTTTCGCGCCGAGTGGATTCAATATAAGAAGCTCCCACGGCTAACCTCCTATAGTGGGCTGGTCCTATATATCGACCCCTCGTGGAAAGGCACGACGAAGAACGACTACAAGGCAGCCAAGCTCTGGGGATCCCTCCCTTCGGGCGAGCTACACCATATCAAAGCCTTCCTGCGTCAGTGCTCCATATCCGAGATGGTCCGCTGGGTCTACGACACCTATGAGTGGGTCAGAGGGGAAGGTGCCAGCCTACGCATCTACCTCGAAGCGGGCTTCATGCAAGACTCTCTACTCGACGACTTCACAGCCGAGGGTAATACCCGAGGCTACCAGCTACCCATCAGCCCCGACCGAAGGAAGAAGGAGAACAAGTTCGCACGTATCGAAGCCATCTCCCCCCTCTGGGAGCGTGGCAAGGTCTACTATAATAAGGAGGAGAAGTCGTCGCCCGATATGCTCGTCTCCGTCGAGCAGACCCTGTCGATGGAGAAGGGTATGCGCGGCCACGATGACGGCCCCGACGCCGACGAGGGAGCTATCTGGCTCCTCCAGCGCTCCTCCCGTACCCTCGGCGTCACTCCGAAGGTGGGCAGACGCACCACCAGCATCAAAAATCAATGGTAACAGAACTATGTTAGTCACATCTTGGCGCTATGGCTATCGCGCCCTTCGTCTCATCGCATTCAGCATCCGATGCCTGATAGCCGCCTATCGCGCAAAGCGTCTCGCAAAGCTTGCAAGCGAGCGCATGCTAATCATCCCCGAGGTCGAGGGAGACGAGCGGACGCCCATACCTAAATTCTACTGCTACGCTGACATCAAGCCAGACCTGCGCGAGGTGGCTCTGCAGCGCGCCGTCTATGACACTCACCCTAACGCCTGACGACTATGTACATCGACGAGCAAGACTACCGCACTGCTATCGACGAGCGAGAGCAAGCGATCATCAGCAGGTACCCCGACGAGTGGCAGCGGGCTGAGGCTGTAGCCTGCGAGATCGCAGCCGGCTATCTGCGCACCCGATACAACGTAGACGAGGCCTATTCAAAGCTTGGCGACGAGCGCAACCCCCGACTCGTACAAGCCATCATACACATAGCCCTCTACCAGATGGTGCATCGTCTCCCTCAGAATATGGGCTACGAGCGCTGGAAGGATAGATATGAAGAGGCCATTGCATGGCTGGAGAACGTACAAGCGGGGAAGACCTCACCAGCCCTCCCCCTATTATCTGACCCCAATACAGGCGAAGCTCAGCCCAATGGCGCCCTGCGCTTTGGGAGCATAGAGAAGAGCACCTATCACTATTAGACTATGGCTGAATTAACTTTAGAGGAACGCGAAGCACGACTGATGCGCTTCGCTCGACAGATCACCGGCACAGGTGGGCGCGTCACCGCCGAGCTCATCCGTAAGGCGGATGCCCTTACCCGCAAGGACATCGCCACATGGCGACGCGCCTGGCAGATAGCACTCTCTGTCGACAACCCCCGCCGCTTGGCGCTCTACGACCTCTACACCGACACCCTCGTTGACGGGCACATCACGGGGGCTATCGAGCAGAGAAAGAGCAAGACACTCTCCCGACCCTTCAAGCTCATCGACAAGGATGGTGCGGAGAGCGACGAAGCATCTGAGCTATTTCGGAGGGAGTGGTTCCGTGACTTCTTAGACCTCGCCCTCGATGCCACCTTCTGGGGGCACAGCCTCATCGAGCTGGGAGAGGTGGTCAAGGACGAGCGAGGTATGCGCTTTGCTTCTGCTGACCTCATTCCCAGAAAGCACGTCATTCCCGAATTTGGCGTGATACTGCGTGAGCCTACCGACGACATCAAGCGTGGCATCCCCTTCCGCGAAGGAGACTTCTCCCGCTGGCTCATTGAGGTAGGCAAGCCCCACGACTTAGGCCTCCTGCTCAAGTGCGCTCCCTACTACATTTCGAAGAAGAATATGGGAGCCTATTGGGATACCTTCGGCGAGATCTTCGGCATGCCTATGCGTGTGGCGAATACCACCGCCACCACCAGAGCTGACCTCGACGAGATCGAGCGCATCATGGCGTCGATGGGGGCAGCGTCCTATGGTGTCTTCCCTGAGGGTACGACCATCAGCTTTGAGGAGACTAGCCGTGGTGACGCCTACAATGTATATGACAAGCGCCTTGAGCGCTGCGACAAGGAGCTATCTAAGATCATCCTCAACCAGACGATGACCATCGACAATGGTGCCTCCCTCTCTCAGTCGGAAGTGCACCTGGAGATCTTCGAGAACGTCTGCGCCTCTGACGCCCGTCGCCTGTCCTACATCATCAATGACCGCCTCCTCCCTCTGATGATCGCTTCGGGCTTCCCCCTTAAGGGCCTCACATTCGAGTGGGACTACAGTGATGAAATGACCGACGCGGAGATGCGCGAAGAGGAGCGGGCAATCCTCCAATACTACAAGATCGATCCTGCCTACTTCGCAGAGAAGTACAACATCCCGATCATCGGTGAGCGTGACAGCTCTTTGGAGCAGGAGGACAACACGAGCAAGCAGCTCGCTCGAGGGGATGATTTTTTCGCTTAGGGGGAGGGGCGGAGCTTCGGCTACCTCTCCCCACGAGATACCTCCAGCTACATAAGGATCTCGACGAGCTATACACCCCATGCAGCTGCCCGTCGTGCCAGCTGTCAAGGCGTACCCCCCCGACGAAGCGTACCTACCGCCCCGAGGTCTTCATGAGGGCGGCACGCTATGTATATAGGAAGGGGCGCTTTGAGCGCAAGATGCTCCGAGATGCCCCCATCGTCGCTGCCATCCGTGAGACCTACGAGTGTCTACAGCCTGCCCTGGACCACATCAGTCACTCCACACCACAGGTCGTGCGTGACGCCCTGGACAATAATGCCTTCATCTTCTCTGGCTTCAAAGCCTATCACACGATGCGTGAGCTGGGCTTGTCGCTAACGAAGGACGACGGGTCTATCAAGCCCTTCGCGGAGTTCTCTGAAGAGGTACGCGCTATCCACGACCGCTATAATGTCCGCTACCTGGAGAGTGAGTACGACCATGCCGTAGGCTCTGCCCTCATGGCTGATCGCTGGCACTCCTCAGCCCCGAAGAGCATCCTCGAGTACCGCACTGCTGGCGACGGCAAGGTGCGTCCTGCTCACGAAGCGCTGGACCGCACCTGCCTACCCAAGGAGGACAAGTTCTGGCAAGACTACTTCCCGCCCAACGGATGGGGTTGTCGATGTGACGCAGTGGAGGTCTCATCAGATACCCCGCTCTCTGATCCCCGATCATCTTGGGATCGAGGGGATGCAGCGCTGCGGGGTAATAAGCAAGAACTCTTCCGTGGCAACCCTGGGCGAGACCTACGCCTCTTCCCCGACAAGCACCCCTACTACGGCAAGCGTGGTATCTCCCACTGCTCCATAGATAAGGGAGGCAAGGGCGACGAGTGTGCGGTGCTTGGTGAAGTCATCAAAGCCAAAGAGGGAGCAAAGAAGATCTCCCTCACTCCCGAGCAGAAGCAGTACCGAAAGGCACTGCAAGACGAAGCCAAAGCACGCTACCAAGGGACTATTATCGTAAGCAATGGTATTCCCATTAGAATCACAAAGGCTGGGTTAAAGGAGTTCCTCAACCAACCCCATATACATTACTTTGAGAAAAATGAGATTCTACGTAACCTGCAGGAAGTTCTTCAAGAGTCAAGGTATTTGGGAGCTATTCCATACCATAAGGGAAACCCAAATATCGTGCAGTCGCACCTCTTTGAGATAACCATTGAGAAAGATAAAACGTGGATTATCGCAAGAGAAGACCTATCAGGAGAGGTCACATTTCATAGTATCACGGATGATACAGGGATTATTGATCATCTAAAAAAGAAATAGCCCTTAAGTCTCTCCCCTTCTGGAACTACAATCCAGTTCAGAGCTACTTAAGAGCTATCTCTTTGACACAAAGGTACAACTAATTTTATAACTACCAAATGCGCAGCAGTAGACAGGTCTTCGAGGACATCAAGCAGGAGGTGCGTGTCGGGCTCACTGCGGAGTTCCACGAGAATTTCCGCCGCAAGGCTTTCTTCGACCGCCCTTGGAAGCCCCGTGGCGAAGGTGGGTGGAAGTCATCCAGGAAGCGAGTACAGCGCGGGTCGCTACTCCTTGTCACAGGCAAGCTACGACGCTCACTGAAGGGGCAGGTTATGCCATCGGGTGTGTCCTTCACCTCGGCGATGCCCTACGCTTCGCTCCACAACGAGGGCTTCAACGGAGAGGTCACCGTCTCTCAGCATACTCGCAAGGAGACAACGGCTATCCGTCTGGTCAAGGGTAAGCGAGGCCTGAAGCGCAAGCGCGTCAAGGTACGCAGCCATAAGGTCCGCTCCTTCAAGCGTCGTCTGCGTATGCCACAGCGCAGATTCGTTGGCAACCACCCCAAGGTCGAGGAGCTCATCCAGCGCATCGTCACTAAGCACGTCGACCTGTGGCGTGAGGAGCTGAATGCCCGACTACGTCGAGCTGAGCGCCCCCATCAATCACTGATTAAATAGACATTGAATATGAGACGAGAGATCTACCAAGCGCTTAAGGAGCGCCTACAAGATAAGGTCACAGACCTGAAGCACATCGGGCTGTGGAACGAAAACATGGAGGACCTCCCCAGCGGTATGCTCTTCGAGACACCCGCTGTGTTCGTAGAGTTCGCACCTATCACCTACACTTCGGCAGGGCAAGGCACCCCGCGTGTGCCTATGGAGATCGTCCTACACCTTGTGCACAAGTATACCCCCGAGGAGCCTCACGAGTCGCTGGAACTATCGGATGATCCCCGATGCCTGGAGGATGACCCGCTCGCTTACCTCGACCTCATCGAGCAGGTGGAGAGCGCACCTATCGGGCTGGCAGGTGATGGCTTCTCAGGGCTACAGCTCATCTCCTCCGACCTGGACCACCAGCACGGCGAGCTGATGCACCACTGGGCGACCTTCATCACGGGCGTAGGTTATCCGAGCTCAATGGCCGTTCGAGACCGATATAGAAAGGCTCCAGCACTACAAGTTGGCGTAAAACAAGGGTAACTCAAATTCTCTACCTTTGTTGCAAATAACACTTCACACAACAATCTCACTATGACACAGGATCAGGATTCCGAATTGGTATACCTCCGATACCATCTGGAGAATAATGCCCCCGTAGACCTTATAGACTTCACTGACAGTATTCTCGCTATACAGAGTGAATACAGCCATTTCTTAAAGGGACGAGGCAGGCATGGCACGAATGCCCGCTTGAATATCAAGAAGGTTGAAGAAGGTAGTATTGTATTTGAGTTCATGGAGGCTGTACTTCCAACAGCAATAGTGGCAGCGGGGAATGCTAATACCTTGATTGATTTTGGGCTGCACTTGAAGAACCTAGCCCAATCACTCACTACAGGTAGCCAAATCCCAGCTGAGGGATACAACCAAGAAAGCTTGTCGAACATCTCCAAGATCGTCCAGCCACTTGCCCGAAATCCCGACTCAAACTTAGGGTTCTCCGTAATGACAGATGGAGGTCAGGCTATCTTCAATAACTGCACCTTTAATCTTAACTCGACGGAAGGAAATGCTCTTCAAAATAGAGCACAAGGGGCTAAAGAGGCGCTGAGAGAAAGCATTTCAAGGACTGAAGAAAGTAAAGAGCATGTACTTCTTCGCTTGGCTCGTCTCGATAGAGAAGCGGATAGCAAGCAAGACAGAGGCATAATTGAGGCATTTGAAGTCAACAAGGCAAGGAAGCTACTTTTTGACGACGATAGCATCAAAGCTCGCTTCATGGAATCAGATCAGAACGCTTTCAAGTGCCTCTATTATGTAGATGCCATCGCGATGTACCAAGAAGGGCGTATTATCGCCTATAGAATAACGAACCTACACGATGTATTTGAGGCTGAGGACTAACCTATCCGCCACAATTAACAAGCCCCTGCTCCGACTATTCGGGGCAGGGGCTTGTCGTTATATAGAGCGCAGGGAGCTCAGGTATCCCACGCTTTGCGCCCTTCGTTCCACTTGTCAAAGAGGGGGTAGAGCCCGGGGGGCATCTCGTCGGGGAGCTCGAGACTGCGGGCAATAGCTAAGTAGTACATCATCGTCCGATAGCTGATGGCATAGACGGGATAGACATAGACAGACCACACCTTGCGGAGCGACCGCTTGTGGTTGCCGCGCTCGTGGTATCGGTGGACAATGTAGCTGACACGTCGTGCCATCTCTATTCTATTACTATGCATCGCTTGTGGGGAGTTGAATTTGTACTACCTTTGTGGCGATGCGGTTCCTAACGCCGTTTCCTTCATCCATTACCCCCGTCAGTAGCTGAACTCTACTGACGGGGGTGCTTTTTTATGCTTCGGTCATCCCGAGGGGAAGGTCATCCCAGCCACCCATAGCGTTCTTAGTCTGCGCGCGAACAAAGTCCTTCGTTCGGACGGGGCGGTAAGCCTCCTTGATGATGGCCACACCTTCAGAGAAGCGGGCATCCTGGATGCTCTCAGCGTACTTATCCAGCTGAAGCACCTTATCGGCCTTGATATTTCCCTTACCATCTCGGGAGAGGAGGTCAAGGATGATATCTACCAGCTTGCGGGTTGCCTCATCTCCAGCCAGGGAAGAGATATAGTCCTTAACCATTGAGATCCCGTCTTCAACAGTGTCATCCCAGCCGTCTCGCTGGTAATAGCCTACGATGATACGCCTATGCTCATCGGTTGAGATTAAGCTATGAGAGCGTTGCCCCTTGTTTTTTACCCCGATGACTTCCTCCTTCATCTTGATAACCTGTTCGACGCTATCGTAGACCTTCTTCTTGATCTCTACGAGACGACGACTGGCCTCCTCGAGCTCGGGGAAGAGATCATCTACAATTGTTGAGGCAAGATTGCGGAAAGCATCCCTATTCTCCTTGGCTTGCTTGGCTTCTTCTTTTCGGCGATGCTCCGCCATAATCGCCTGCATTTTGGCGAACTCCTCTGGAGTCATCTCTACTTTTACAGTATCCATTTCTATCTGTGATTAAAGGGTGATTAAATGCTTAGTATCTCTTGGTGCGCATGATCTTGCGAAGTCGCTCAGCGCAGACGTGGGCGAGGTTGGCGGATGCGCTGGGGTGAATGCTGATAGCTTCCAGGATGTCGGGGTCGGTCGTGTGGCTGATATCCTCGAGGAGCTTAGCGGGGCAGTTCTTATTCTGAGCTATCAGGTGCTTCATCAGGTCGTTATCCTCCTTCGCCAGCTCAAAGAGGATTTCTGGCGGGGTCTTGGAGTTCTCAGCCACTGAGTAGCGCACATAGAGGGAGTCATCGTGGGCGAGCTCCTTAAGAGCATTGACACTGGTGTGAGCGCTCTCGGCGACCTTGATACGCTCCTCCTCGGTGAGAGTCCAGAGCGCGCTGTTACTTCTTAGTTGCATAGTCTTGTTTAGAGTTGTGTTGTTAGTATCTTTTACCATGGAGGTTGGGTCGGTGCTTGTTATATCGCATCTTCAGTTCGATGTACTCAAGCAAATCGATATCATACTGATATGCAATCGCCAGGACCTTGTAGAATGCCCATAGCACAGCATACCTATCACCAAACTCTCTACACACAAGATCCTCGGTAATCGAGTAGCAGAGTAGAGGGAATGACCCGTAGTGACTGAAGCTGACACAAGACGGACGCACGATATCGTCTATTACCCAGCCCATACGTGCTATGATATCAAGTAGACGCATAGCTGTATCAGCCAGCTCCTCTTCTACCGATCCCTTGATATGGGTCTCATAGACGATTGGGAACGCATGATCGTAGAGCTGATCTATGGCAACTATTTTCTTTGCATAGCGTCCTTCCCGATCCGCTTCGATAGCTTCGCACAGCTCGCAGACCACGAGCATGAAGCAATGATTCAAGGGATGATCTTCATCCCAAAACCCTTTAGACACCGAGTCCTTGTGTATCCTCGCAGATAGCTTTTGCCAGAGTCGCGTGTCTATTATATCTGTTGTCTTACACATAGCTCTGGAGCCTTTATTTTCCCTTCTCTTCTTTTTCGCGGAGTTCAGCGAGTTCACGACGCTGGCGGGAGATGACTTCGCTGAGCGTCAGGGTGGTGCAGACGCCCCAGAGGGCGACACAGGCGAGCCAGATGATGATACCAGCGTGGGCATCGCTACAGATGGCGTCAAAGCCAAGAGCCAGGAGGAGGCTGAAGAAGCCGATGAAGATCGTTTCACGTTTCATTGGAGTAGTTATTGTTTATGTGGTGAGTTAGTTTGCGAGTGTTGAAGGTGGGAAGTAGGGAGATTTAGGGGCGAGCTCTTCGGCGGTGATAGCCTCTACGGCACGCTTATCCTTGACCTTGTCGTTGAAGAGCCCGATGAGGTTACGCAGGCGCTCTCGTGGGATCTTGTTGAATGAGCGGTAGCCCGTAGCTCGGCAGGCAATACCCTTGATGATCGAGGGGCTTTCAAAGCGCCCTTCACTGCGTAGGTAAGCCCCGATAGCTGCCATCACACGCTTACGCAGCTTGCTGATGTCGGCGCCCTCGGTACGCTTGTCCAGCTCCTTGGCGAGCGAAGCACAGACGTCGATGAGGTCGTGCGTCTCCATATCCTTGCTGGAGGTGCAGCCGTAGGGTGATAGGATCGCTTCCCTATCCTCGGGAGTGAGGTGCAGCTGGCTGCACAGGGTGTGGTAGCGGCGGATGGCGTTCATGTGGAGCTTGTCCATCTCGTTAGTGCCTTTAGCTCTCATTGATGTCTATTTCTTTTCGTTGTTTACGTCGGTCTCGTTGGGTGGGGTCAGTGGCGGTGGTGCCCCAGTAGGCGTTGGCGCCGTCCTCCCAGATGATGTAGTCGTCTCCGCCGACCTCGCCTGTAGCGTAGCGGGAGGTCACCATAGCTCGGTAGCCTTCTACTCTGATCTTGACATCAGCATCGTAGCGGATGGCTTGGGCAAGCGCTCCCTTCGGCTCACCGCCCTTCTCGTGGGCGACGATGATGAAGAGCTTCTTGCGGTAGCGCTGACTGAGGAGCTGATAATCGCAGAGGCGAAGACCTCGGAGGTAGTTGATCGAGTCGATGATGACGATCTCGGGGCTCTGTCGCTTGCCCAGGCGCTCGAAGAGCTCATCATAGCTCTCGCGGTCGAGGAGCTTCACGCGTCGCCCGGCTTCATCCATACCGCCTGCTATCCAAGCCGCCTGCATCGTGGGGCTTAGCCCTTGCTCCAGTGAGTTGTAGAGGACCCTCCCAAATTGGCTGAGGTACTTAGCCAGCTGGAGGCAGAAGGACGTCTTACCCGAGCCACTACCACCATAGATCAGCCATGTGCCGCGCAGCACAGGCAGTCCGATGCTATCACGCCATGCCCCGTCAAAGTCGGCAGTCTTGAAGCGGGCCGATCGGATATTAGCGCTGGTGTATGCTCGTGCCATGGCTTAGTCCTCCTTGGATAGCTGATGTTCGCGCCACACGGCACGCTTGACACGGCGGAGGTCGCACTGTGCTTCGTCGGCGATGCGTCGCACGCGTCGGCTGTCGGTCAGCCCATTGGCGGTGCATACGAGGGAGATATCTTCGGGGGAGAGGACGCTGAGGCTGATGCACTGACGGCCGATGCGGCTGTAGACCTCTTCGTAGCCCTTGCGCCCGATGCGTAACCCCTTCTGCAGACGCTTCTCGAGGTGCTGCGTGGCGCTAAGTACGATACCGCAGTGATCCTCCAGCTCGTTGTACAACGTGATAAAAAAATAAAGCACGGTGTCGCTCATCTTGTCTGCCTCGTCGAGGATCAAGAGGGGGCGGTCGAAGCGCTTGAGGCGACGCACCACAGCGCCGATCTTCTCTGCTACGCTCAGCCCTCGGGGATCTAAGCCCATCGCCTCCATCACCGCCGACAGCCAGCTCCCTCGATTCTGATACTCGGAGCAGGTGATGCTGTAGACCTCTTGGTGCGTGGCCACATACTGGCGAATAGTCGAGCTCTTACCACAGCCGGCACTGCCGACGATAGCCATCACCTGGCTATCACGCTGGGCGCAGTCCAGGAGCTGGGTCAGCTCTTCGTAGACATTCGTCTGGACGATGGACCATCCCTCGGCAGAGAGCCCGATCTGCTTGCTGACGTTGTGCCACATCCCTTCGGCGATCGTCTCCCAATCGCTATTTAGGATCTTGCTGATGGTGGCAGCGCTGACACCCTTGAGGCTGTTAGCTGCCTTGTTTTGCCCACCTTGCTTAGCGCAGTAGTCACGCAGGCGAGCGGCGATGAGTTCCTTTTCCTTTGTATCCATGATTATGATGATTTATGAGTTATACTCTCTCTAATATGCTCCTCTTCTTGGGCTGAGGGGCGGGCCCGTTGTCATTATCTTCGGCTCCTTCACGCTGGAGCTTGCGGTCGTATCTGTTGTCCTTGACTTGCCCCTGGCTGTCGGGCAGGAGATCGTCCATCTCACGGCCAAAGGCCTCTGCTTCGGCGGGGGTGTCGTCCTCGATGGGGCGCGCCTTCTTCTTTTCGCCTCGGCGGAAGGGCGTGATACTTCTCTGGAGTAGCTCCTGGGCGACGCTGTTCTCCTTTGAGGCTTCGAGGGCCAAGGGCATCATCCTCTTCCACTCGCCATCCACCCAGTCCTCGATCTCCCGCTGATGGGTGCGCACACGCTCCAGGTGCTGGAGGTCTTCGGGGCGCTGATC
>QWCO01000224.1_pt1 | contig 28306 bp, 38 predicted proteins | sample 1972611 | NCBI WGS metagenome assembly QWCO01 (sample SAMN09866706, study PRJNA288562) | Human oral metagenome isolate term1_saliva, whole genome shotgun sequencing... | reverse complement strand
TACGACACCAGCATCTGTCTTCTTCGGCATGCAAAGGAAGTAATGCCGGAAGTTGATTAACGACCTTTGGTTCTGCGGGTCGGTTGTAGCCTCGCTGTAATACATCTTGGTTGAACCGGTGGCCTTGAACACACGTGGAGTGTAGAATGCAAATGAGCATTGGAATTCGCCTTCATCTGCCGTTGTTCCTAAATTCTTCTTCTCGCCGCCTTTTGTATAGAGTGGTGTGTTGGCATACTCAAAGATGTCAAAGCCGTAGAGCTTACCTACCTTGCCTGTGGCACGGTCGATGTTGTACTGCTCGCGGAAGTTCTGACTGGCGAGCAATAGGTCGTTCACATGATCGGGGCAAAGCACGAGGCGGCGGTTGCTTGAAGGTACCAGTAGTTTATCCAGTGCCTTTTTCATTGCCACGAGATCATTGGGGGATAGACGGAGGCGACCGGTTTCCGCATCACGTTCACCGGTTGTTGTCAATACAGGCGTTTTGGCGGTGTTCTTCTGAGCGCACAACGCATGAGCCGCTTTGGTGAACTTCCCATCATTTATCGAATTGCTGTGACCTTCCTTTACGCGCGCTATCTTGTCGTAACTTGCCGCATAGAGCTCATCGTCGGTAATCGGCGTTACCTTGGTCTGAAACTTGCTCAGCTTCACGGGTATGTCCGCATCGTCAAGCGCCTGCAGAGGAATCGGGTAGGTCGTGTTATCGATGAGCACATCGGGGTCTACACCTACATCAACCAAGTGTATCACGTCGTTATCGACAATAGAACTCTGATCGGGTACACCATCCAGCCATGAGCCTTCCAATCCACCGCGGAGCGACTTTACCAACTCGCCCGTCCAAATTTCGGTGAAGACACCTGCACGCAGCACGTCTTTCGGCAGACATGCACCTATAGCTATGGCAATCACATTCAATCCCACCGCGCCAATCCAAGGTGCAACGCCTACAGCTAAGGCTATCAAACCTCCGACAATCACATTGACCAGCAATGCAATCATCAATTTCATAACTAATCTCTTCATATTACTCATTTTTTACTTTTACTTTCTTACTTTTATTTCTTTGCCTTTCAAAGTTCGCATTTCATGCCGTACTCGGCCTCGTAGAGCTTCTTATACTCCTCCACATTCTCGGCACGCAGCTTCACAAGTTCGTCAGCCGGTACCTCGCTGAGTTTCGTGTAAGTCTTTTCGCCGGCCGGTTCGGGTGCACCGCCGTGATGGCCCAGCATCGCCGACAGCTTCACCTGTGGCTTCATGGCCTGAAGGGTCTTTTCCAATTCCTCTGCACCAATTTGTCCACCGAGCTTCACGAACTGCTCCTTGTGCTGTGCGTCAAGGCGTTTCTCCGCGATAGCGGTGTCAACCAGCTGTACAATACGTGCTTCGCTGAGTTTCTGTTTCTCCGCCTTCAGGGTTTCGTTCTCCTGCTGAAGGGTATTCAGCTGGACCAACTTCTCGCTAATCTCTTTTTCTGTTGCCGTTTCCGGCAGCCCTAACTGCAGGGCAATGACTTTTTGTTCCATGTCTTTTTTGTTTTGATTGTTATTATGATTGATAAGGGGGAGCCCGCAGGTTCCGTCCTTACTTAAAGTTATTCGCTTTCCGTCTTTTTCGAGTACGATAGCGTCGTCATTGGCCCCGATATCGGCCACACTGACTTCGAAGAGGCTGCTCTTCGTGAGTGTCGGGCGGGTCTGTCCCGGTACCAATAAGGCAGGGTCTTCGCTGGTCTCAATAATCTCAAGCCCTGCACTGACCATTCGAAGGCTGCCGAACTCGAACTGCTTCTGACAGCGCTCACTCTGTTCCGAAGCGCAGTCGAACATCAATTCTCCCGTTATCTCATCGTTCTCCACCTTCAGGTCTTTCACGTAGCCAACGACATTGCCGCGCTCGTGCATATATAAAAGTACGGGGTTTCGCTTGTACTGTTCCACATCAATGCCTGCTGTCAGTACGCGAAAGCCGTAGCAGTTCAGGCTTTCATTTGAAATTCTTACTCTTTTTCCCATCGTTTTGTAAAATTTGATGCTGCAATATTACAAGTTAATCCACAGCAGAGCAAATAACAGTGCAAGCATTGCAGTATAGTATGCAAGCATTGCACACTTTCTTTTAAGTGTCAATATTTTAGACCAATTTTGCAGGCATAATTCAAACATTATTATAGCGAAATGACAAAAGAAACTGAAAAGAAAAAATCGCTCGCCCGGTCACTCTATCTGTCGGGAATGGAGCAGAATGAGATTGCCGACAAAGTAGACGTATCGCGCGTCACCGTCTCCAGGTGGGCCAACACGGAGGGGTGGAAGGAAGCGCGTGCCGCAAAGAATATCTCGCGTCCTGAATTAGTGAACAAACTCTTGCTCACCATTGATGGAATGATAGAGAATGTGAACAAATCGAATGATCCTACACTTGTCGGTTCATTAGCTGACAAGCTGTCCAAGCTCTCATCAACAATAGAGAAACTTGATAAGAAGGCGAACGTCATCGACGCTATAGAGGTGTTCATGGCTTTCAACCGGTGGATACAGGACCAGGCCTCCTACGACCCGGAGATTACCCCCGAACTCATCAAGGCGATTAATAAGTATCAGAACAAGTTCCTCATGGAGCGTATGCAGAACCCGTCTACATTATAATACACAACAAGTATGGCTACGATTGCAGAACTCAAACAGATGCAGCTGGAGTGGCAGGAACACTGCCGGCAGATACAGAGCATCACCGATACCCGGAGCCTCGTCCGCGAGACGGCCGTTGAGAAAGAGCGGCGTATCCGCAGACTGCAAAAGGACTATGCCGCCTTTTGCGAGTATTATTTCCCGCATTTCCTACAACAGCGTGACAAGGTTACGGGGGAAGTCGTACGCATCGTACACAATGCACCCTTTCACAATGCTGCTGCACTGAAAGTGAAGAACACGCCTAATTTAAAAGCAGTATTCAAATGGCCCAGAGGACATGCCAAGTCCACGCACATGGACATTTTTACACCGTTGTGGCTGATGTTCCAGCCTAAACGCCTGATTGACTTCATGGTCGTTGTCGGCAAGTCCGAGGACAGCGCAAACCGCTTGTTAGGAGATATTCAGGCGGAGCTCCAATACAACAAGCGTATCATCTCCGATTATGGAAAACAGATGTCAATGGGTGACTGGACAGAAGGGGAGTTCACGACTAAGGACGGAGTGCATTTCTTGGCGTGTGGGCGTGGACAGTCACCGCGTGGTCTTCGCAAGCGTGAAGCTCGACCCGATTACATCGTCATCGACGACCTCGATGATGATGAACTTTGTCGTAACCCTCGCCGCGTGCGCGAGATGACGGACTGGGTGAAGGAAGCCCTCTTCGGTGCACTTGATGTGGGCCGTGGTCGGTTCATTATGGTGGGGAACCTTATCTCAAAGACCTCGGTACTGGCTGACATCTGCAAGACTAAAGGTGTACATGTGTCAGAAGTGAAGGCCGTCGATGGTGAGGGCAACCCTACATGGCGCGAAAAATGGACGAAGGAGGAGGCACGGACTTATGCCGAATTCGTAGGCTACCGCGCATGGGAAAAGGAAATGATGCACAACCCCATCATCGAGGGTACGGTCTTCAAGCAGGAATGGATAAAATATGCTAAGCGCCCGGCATGGCGCGACTTTGACGAACTCGTGCTCTACATAGACCCGTCGTGGAAAAGCAAGAAGACAAATGATACCAAGGCGGCGAAGCTGTGGGGAAAGTATAAGTCACAGCTGTGGCACTTGCGGGCCTTTGTCAGGAAAGCATCTGTGGCAGAACTCGTACGCTGGTGCTACGACCTTTACGAGTGGAGTCTTGAAAAAAATATCTCTATCCGCTTCATGATGGAGGCCAGCTTCATGCAGGATATCATCCTTGATGATTTCACGATAGAGGGCACCCAGCGCGGCTATCAGCTACCCATCACGGGCGACAAGCGCAAGAAGCCGGACAAGTTCCAGCGCGTCGAGGCCATCAGTCCGCTCTGGGAACGCGGTTTTGTCTATTATGATATTTCGCAAAAGGATGACCCGGACATGCAGGCGGGCATAGCACAGACCCTTGCTTTTGAAAAGGGCATGAGCGGCAATGACGATGCCCCCGACGCAGACGAAGGCGCAATCTGGCAGTTGCAGCGCACCACACGGCATGAAAGTTTTCAACCACAATTCAGCAAAAGACAAACATCAAAAAATAGTTGGTAAAATGAAAAAATTAATCAAAGACATCATTTTTGCTTGGAAGTTCAAGCGTGCAGTCAGGAAAGCAGACTATCTGCGTCACATCACACACCGCAAGTATATGGTCATCATGATCAAGGGAAGACTTGAAGTCATTTCCAAACAGGATATCAAAAAGTTCGTCGCAGGCGGGGTATTCAGAAAAGGAATGACCGCGGGCGACATCGAACGTAAAGCATTATATATAACATTGTAGCTTATGTTTGTAACAGATGAAGACTACCGGGTAGTAATCGGCGAAGCCGCTTTAAAAGTTGTTTCGCAGACATCGGCCAAGAACCGGGCAGGTGCCGAGCGCGAGGCCATGGAGGAGATAGCTGGGTACCTGCGCCCTGTATACGACACCGAGGCCACGTTCAAAGCTGAAGGTGATAACCGCAACCGGCTCATCGTGATGTATGCCTGCGACATCGCACTCTACCACATGACGGCAGCCATGCCCCAAAAGATGGGCAGTGAGATAAGAAAAGAACGCTACGAGCGGGCGATTAAATGGCTTGAGGGTGTACAGGCGGGAAAGATTATTCCCGCGCTTCCCGTGGCCACAGATGCCGCCACGGGCGAACCTTCCGGGACGGGCGTAGTGTGGCACTCGCAAAAGCCTCTCAGACATAACTGGTAAGAATCCATTAAAGCAATTCCTATGAACATCAAAGATATTTTTTCCTCACTTCGTGGCCGTGACAACGACCGCATACTCCGCACCCCTTACGGCACCTTCAACCTTGCCAAGGATGATGACAAGGCGCGCGTAAAACATGTCATCATGCAGCTGCAGCAGACCACCGATGCCCTCACGCGCAAGGATATCGCCGACTGGCGGCGGGCATGGCAGGCAGCCATCAATATCGATAACCCCAACCGTGGCCCGCTCTACGACATCTACCGCGACACCGATGCCGACGGTCATCTGTCAGGGTGTATTCGCCAGCGCGAGGGCTTCGTCATGGCCAAGTCATTCAAGATTGTAGATGACAAGGGAGAGGACAAGCCCAAACTGCTCGACTACTTCGACCATTCTTGGTTCAAGGACTTTTGCCTCTATGTGCTCGACTCGGTCTATTGGGGGCATTCGCTTATCGAGCTGGGCGATATCGTCGGTACGGACACTCCGGTGATGGCCTACGACTGCGTGAGGCTCATTCCCCGCAAGCACGTTGTTCCTGAATACGGGCGCGTCATCATGCAGCTCGGGCAGGACTGGCGTACAGGCATAGACTACCATTCACCGGCTGTGGCCCCTTCGCTCATCGAGGCCGGCAAACCTTACGACCTCGGACTGCTCCTGAAAGCCACGCTGCACACGATACCGAAGAAGAACATGCTCGCGTTTTGGGACACCTTCGGCGAGATTTTCGGCATGCCCATGCGCATCGCAAAAACCTCTTCGCGTGACAAGAAGGAGATAGACCGACTCCACAGGATGCTCATTGACGCGGGTGCGTCACAGACGGCCGTGATGCCGCTTGATACGGAACTCGAATTCGTCGAGTCCACGAAGTCCGATGCCTATCATGTGTATAACGAGCGTGTTAATCGGGCCAACTCTGAAATATCGAAGCTCATAATCGGGCAGACAATGACCATCGAGGACGGTTCTTCGCTGTCACAGAGTCAAACGCACCTGCAGGTGCTTCAGAACCTCGTCGAGGGCGATGCCGATATGCTGCGCGATGTCATCAACAACCAGTTGCTGCCGCGCATGGTGGCACATAAGTTCCCACTCGCGGGTTGCCGCTTCGATTGGAACGACGCCATTGACTATACGCCCGAGCAGCAGGTGGCTTACGAAACGATGATTGCCGACCGCTATGATGTTGACCCGGCATATTTCGCAGAGAAATATGCTATGCCCGTGGGGGACCGCCGCGAAGCAGCAATGCCAGCTTCATTGGTACAACATGAAAAAGGAAAGAAAGGGAAATCTTTAGGAAAAGATTTTTTCGACTAAGCCCCACTGCCTATGTGGGGCTGCACAGTCGTTATGAAGCGTTGCTCGCCAGTGATCATCGTTGTGCTTTATCAGCAAAGAAGATAGACCCGAAGCAACAGGAACAGCTTCGTGCAGCTTTCAAGTCGATGATGAAAGGCCTTTTTAGGCAGAAGGGAGCATCGCTTGATATAAACATCATCACCTCCAAGGAGGCGCAGGCCTTTATCGAAACACATGCCGATGTGTTGAATTCAGCGTTCAAGCAGACGAAGATGAGTAGTACCATGCGTCATAGCCTTGAGCATTCCACCTATATCTTCTCCGGACTCAAAACTTTTCACGAACTCAATGAGGCCTTTCCTTCCTTGGTCGATGAGCAGGGTAATAAAAAGCCGTTTGAACGCTTTTTGAATGACGTTCAAAAGGTGGACAAAACCTATAATGAACATTACCTGCGCGCAGAATACAACTTTACCCACGCCGCAGCAGATATGGCGGCCAAGTGGGAGGAGTTTGCCGAGGACGGTGACCATTACAACCTACAGTATCGAACTGTCGGTGATGATCATGTACGCCCCGAGCACGCTGCCTTGAACGGCACGACGTTGCCTTTCAGCGATGCGTTTTGGGACAGCTACTATCCGCCCAATGGTTGGAACTGCCGTTGCACGGTGGTGCAGGTGCGCAAGACGAAATATCCCGAAACACCGCACGAGGAAGCCTACAAGCGTGGTGCCGAGGCCTTGGCTAACGACACGCGCGGCATGTTCCGCTTCAATCCCGGCAAGCAGGGCAAGGCTATGCCCGACTATAATCCCTACAGCATACGCCGTTGCAACGACTGCGACTTGGCTAAGGGGAAAACAACCCTCGCCTTTGTGCCCGAGAATGAATTGTGTGCTGCGTGCAGGTTGGTAAGACAATGCTATGGGGATAAGACAAAATCGGAGCGAGCCATTGAGCGCATACATTACTTGCATGAAATGGAACCGTTGCTTAAGGTGAAGCATGAAAAGCCGATAGAAGATGGAACGATTAAGGTCGGTTTCTCTACCTACGGCAACAAGCACCTCTTCTCAGATACGTTCGGCAGGTCAAAGGTGCTGGAGAAAGAGGACTTAAAAGATTTAGGGAAGATTCTTGCAAACAGCACCTTTGTTGATACGTCTGCACTGACACACCCGCGCAGGGATAATATTCAGCAGTTCTATTATTACGAGGCAGAATTACATGGAAAAAAAGTCAGACTGAATGTGGCGAAAGAGGTAAGGTTTAGACCAAATGGGAAACCAAGAACTACATATTTCCTCTATTCTGTAAACGACATAAAAGAGTAAAGCACCGAGGGCGGCGGTTAGGACTCAAATGCCAGGTCACCTTTCCCTCAGTGCTTTATCTGCTGCAAATATAATCATTATTTCGATACAAACAACAAAACGGATAATATTTTTTTATATTTCATCAAAAAAAGCCTGCCGGCATGGAGACCGACAGACTTTTTCCTGAATGATACGCTGCTTATAATACACCTTTCACAGCATACACCTCAATACTCTCAAGAATATCCTCGTGGTTATGGTTGGTGATAGTTTCTGTGAGACGCAGGCCGTGGAAGCTGTCACCCTCCACGCTTTCCATGGCCGCACGAATTTTGGCAATCAAAGCCCATGCGGCTTCTTGTCCGCCCTCTAACCAGTCGGTTACGACGTGTAGCCTGACGCAGCCTTCACCACGATAGCCACCACCCACGTAGGGTTGCCACGCTATCGGGCCTAACTCTACGAACACGGCGGGACGTGCCCAACTGTCTTCCTGCTCAATGAACTCCACGTTGTGGTTCCACAAATCAACGTGCTTCACTGCTTCAATCTTTTCCATTGCAGTCTTTATGGCTGTATAGAGTTCCTTTCTCATTGTTTTATCCTTGTTTTTATTGTTGTTAGTATACGTTCAATCTCATCACAGGTACTTGACAGTAATAATTTTCCGTCTTCGACAGGGCAGCCGTCATCAGAGAACATGAGTATCTCTATCCTGCCATCGTAAAGTCGGCTGCGGAGTACATCAAGTTCTTCAGTTACAATACGACTCACTTTACTTCTTCTGATAAATGGGAATTTCATATTTTCACTTTTCCAGTTTGAATTCGTTATTAAAATATTCCTCTAAGTTTTGCTCAATGATTTCCGTCACAGCCTTTTCCACTTCTGTCGACGCACCGAGGAACTGCCGCCGAGGTATCTTGATGCTGCTGCCCACCTTCATCAAGGCCATGAACTTCCAAAAGGAGGCCTCGCTGCTGAGCTGCTGTGTGCGATGGTCGTTACGCTTTTCGCCATTCTTCTTGCGTCCGAAACCACCTACACACTCGTAATAGCGATGCCAAAAATAGCCTTTCATGCGCTGCGTCACCTTGATTTCGCCACCCTCATTGTGTATGTCAGCCGCAGGGTGAGCGGAATAGAACGTTACGCCGTCATTGGTGATTTTGCTCATAACGCTGCGGCGCAAACCTCCTGTGTCGACCAACGTGGCACGCCCGGGGCGCAAGGGGCTGCGGCGGCGTGCCCACTTCTCGGTGAAGAAAGCCTGACGCGCAAAGTTTTGGTCGAACTCATCTTTCAGCTCCACCTGCACGTCTTTCAGTATGCGGGCAAGTACTTGTGTTAAATCATTTTCCATCGTCGTCGAAATCGAAGAGCAAAAGTGGACGGGGCGAGTTATTGTTGTCGCGCCTAACCTTTACATCTATTTTGAGCATATTGTACATGGCGCGCTCGCTGATGCCATAGATGGGATAGATGTAACGGCGCCAAATCTCTCGGTTGGAGAGACCCGATTTTGCCCATTTTTCGTAAATTGCATTAACGTCGGCCACGCGTTTCAGATAGCTCACCCCACGACGGCGCTCATTGTCCACTTTCATTGTTTATAAAGATTGTTTTTGTTATTAATTCATTTAACCGCAAAAGCATGGCAGCCCATTTGCTGCCATGCCGTCATATCTCACCATCATATTTCCAGGACTTACATCCTGCAGAAACTCGGCTCTATCCGACGCCATACATTCGTCTCCGGATTGCGTTTTGAGAAGTAGTAGTTGATGGCATTCTTCTGTACGACATTGGCTTCTTTGAAGAGACTCATAATCTCACTGTATTCGCTGTCGAACTTATCCTCTAATTCATAGAGTTTCGAAATACTCTTGTAATCAAGATCACCAGACTTATTGCGCTCAAGAAGTGTCATAGCCATCTGATACATTGGATCATCGGCGCCCTTTTCGCTCTTCTTCATATAACGCTTGAGGTAGTCTATAAGACGCTCGGCTGCAAGGTCGGCGCGTTCGTCAAAGCCTTTCACCTTGTTACTTGCTATCTCCAGACGGAAGTCGCCGTCGGTGATGGTGTAGCTACGCTGGTCGCTCTTGCGCAGTTGTCCATAATCGCGCATCACGCCCACAAAGCCTTCAACCTCACCCTGCAGCCAGTCGTGGAAATTTTGCACGTCGGCAGCTACTGTCTGCAGGCGTTCCTCCACGCCATGCAGCAATTCTGCACGCAAACTCTCGTAGGTTTCGCGACGCTGGATGCGACTTTGTTTCTCTTCGTTCTGTAACTCGGCGAGCAGCTTTGCCCGCTCCTCCTTGCTTAAATTCTTGATGTTTACAGTTGTTTCCATATTCTTTTGTTAATTAAAAATTAATTTTCTGTTGAATGGTTTACGGATAGCATGACAATAGTTCCCATGCTTTCAGAGGGACTGGGGGAAGCTTCCTTTTTTCGCTTTATCGCTCGCAGTTTCACGGCAAGTGCTTCCAATTCATCAATACTGATGTGACGGAAGGCTTTGCCAGCAATGCGTGTATCTTCGCAGAAAGCATTCACACGGTCCCAATCGGTCGTGTCAATGCCGAGTTGCTGCATGAGCTTTAGACACATGCTACGCTTGCGTCGCAGTTCTCTGCGAATGTCAGACATGCGCTCGTCATAGCCTGCTACCTGCTCCATATCGCGACACATCTTGTTATATTCCTGCTGTGTAGTCTCGCGCAGCGAGGTGGTTCGTCCATCGGTGTATTGCGACACCAACGTTTTCTTATCTGCTGCCGGCATTTTCTTGAGCAGGGTGTAAAAGCGTGCGTAGTTTCTCTCGTTTGCCATAGCTGTTTTATTTTTGCATATAATACACTTGTAAAGGTTTGCCGTTTCGCTTAACAATGAGGCGCGTCTCTCCGTCTTCGGTCAGCAGGTCAGCCGCAACGTCGCTTCTCACGTTGATATCGCGGCGCATGTAGAGCCTTTGAATGAAGGCATCAATGAAATCGAGTAGGTCCATCCACTCCTCGGGTGTATCTTCTATACCACGCATGGCGTAGTGCTGACTGACTTCAAACTGCAACCGCAACAACCACTCGGGCTTGTCGTGCGGTGTCATTGAATAGTGTCTTAATTGTCCCATTTTCGTTTTACTTTTTATGCTTTGTCCAATTATCCTTGAAGTAGGTCGGGGTTGTCATGAATGTTTCCAACAATCTCCATCCTTTCATTGTCAGGAACTCCGTCTACCACAGTTGGATACAAGCGGTGTCCATTCCAGTTGAAGCACCAACCGCTTATGCGGATAGGGTTGCCGTCATGTTGAAAACCATTCAAGGGTTTAAGTGTACGGTCTTCATTCGCCCACTCTACAACAAAATGACGGGTGGAGCCGTCCGGTATCGTCAAACGCAAGATGTCCCCTTCAAAGATTTTGTTACCAATCTTGTCTGTCAATCCTGTGTACTGACCGACACTTTCAAAAAAGACCGCATCAAAAGTAGGTGTCCTACGGCCGTCTTTATAGTAAACAATAGCTGCATCATCCTTTGCGTATGAATGGATAAGGTCTCCGTAAACCCATTCCTTCTGAAAATTTTTTCCTCTAAATAACATTTCTCTCTTCATAGTTATCTTTTTTATTGTTTTACTTTCTTACTATTCTCCCGCTTTCCACTCAATCGTTACCACAGCATCAAGTCTTCCGCTGCCTTTACACACGGGGCATTCCTGCTTGTAACGTTCCCGATAGCAGTTTTCCTGCCAGTGGTATCCGTTGCCTTGGCAATAGGTGCACACGTGGCCACGGCTCAAAAAATGCTCTTCCATGCGCCCTCCTGGTGTCTTCAGGCCGGGGACTATTTCTATTATTCGTTTTTCCTTGCTCATATTTTTTACTCAATTACTAATTGCACATTGAAATGAAACTCACGGCACAGCCGTATTATCTGCCTTATCTTGAACGGCTCGCCACCAACGCCAAAGAAGATAACGCGTTTGCGGGTGTTGACCTGTACGCCCTTTTTTCGTAGCCTGTATAACAGGTTGTCTCGCTTGTTTGCCATATTATTTTTCTTTTTGCTCTTCTCCCCAATACATCTTTGCTCGCTCTTCCCAAATGGTGTAGTAGCCTTTGTTGCCAAAATAGCGTCCTTTGCTGATGGCGCGAAACCCACTGACGAATACCTTTAGACTCGCATCGTACATCACGCTCACAGCTGTGCGCCCAGCCGGCTTGTTGCCGTCCGCCTGACTGACGAAGATGAGCAGTTTGTTGGCGTGTCGCTCTTTGAAAGCCTCGTAGTCTTTGAAGCTCATTTTGGTGTATTGAAAGCTGTCGATGACCACGATGTCGGGACTTTTATGCTTGCCGAGGCGTGCCGACAACAGCTGCATGTTCTCGCGGTCGAGCAACACGAAGCGGCGTGCCACGTCCTGCATGCCAGCCGTCATCAGGGCATTCTTCATCGTCAGCGATGCGCCCTCCTCCAAGCTGTCGTAGGCCACACGGCCGAAGTGCGACAGTGCTTTGCAGAGCTGCAACATGAAACTCGTCTTGCCGTTGCCGCTGTTGCCCCACACGAACCACACGCCATTTTTCTCGGGGCGACCAAAGGCTTCTTCCCATGCCCCTTCAAAGGGATAGGTCTCTTTCTTCATGCGCATGACGTCGCTGACGCTCAGTGCACGACGCAGCACGGGATGGTCTCTTTTCCACAAGGTTTTTTCAAGACTTTTTATTTGTTCGCGCAGATTAGCATTCGTCGCCGTGAGCTCGGCAATCACCTGTGCTGCATCTTTTGTTCCACTTGCCATTTGATTACTATTTTAGGATTGTTTTAACGCTACTTGACTGCTGTTTGCGCTTGCATCACTTTTACGCGGTGGATGTTTTTCTTCACGCGACGCAGGTCGAAATCATACGCCTCGGCATCTTTTACAACCTCTGAGATACGACTTTTATCGGTCACACCGTTGGCCATGCAGACGGCATAGACATCGTGGGGAGCGGTGGGTTCTAATTCATAGAACTTGCGACCGATGCGAGAGTGAATCTCGTTGTAACCGCATTTGCTATAGCGCAGCCCCATGGTCATGCGCCGCTTGATGTAGCTGGTGGACAGGAAGACGATGCCACATTTGTCCTCCAAGCGGTTGTAGAGGTCGATGAAATAATGAAACACGCGCTCGGGCAACTTGTCGGCTTCATCGAAAAGCAGCAGTGGTGCTTGCATCTGAATGAGGTCGTCGATGATGCGGTCGAGCAACTCTCTGATGCTGTAGCCCTCGGTGCGCTGACCGATGCGGCGTGCAATCTCGCGAATGAAGTCGCTCTTCTTCATGTCTTCAGAGCACAAGATGTAGAACACCTCGCTGTTTTCAGTAGCATAGAGGCGCGCTGTGGTGGTTTTGCCGCAGCCAGCCTCGCCCACGATCCACGTAACATTTCTCACGGCTTGGGCATCTTTCATGACGAGGTTCATTTCCTGAAAAGCTTTTGTCTCGACCACCTGCCAGTCGGTGGCGGTCGTGGTGCCGAGTTGTGATGCGAGGTTGCGCCACATCTCGTCGCTGATGTTTTCCCACTTGCCTTGCAGAATGCTGCTCACCGTTGCGCTACTCGTGCCCGTGAGGCTCTGTGCAGCCTTGTTCTGACTGGGATATTTGCAGACGTATAGCCGCAAACACTCTTGGATTTGTCCCTTCTCGTTTGTTGTTAACTTGCTCATCATATTGTTTTTTTAATTCGTTGAATTGCTAATATTTTCCTGCTACCGAAGCCATGTCGACCACTGCTGTCTCAACCTGTGCCCAGTCTTCAAGGCTCACTTGCTTGGTTTTTCGGCCTATCTTGTACTCTTCGGGGGCTTGGTTGTAAATGCCTGTGCGCCGTTCTATCTGCCGGCGTTCAGCTGCTGTCATTCCCTTTGGCTTCGGGCTATGTAGTCCGTGCTGCTCGGGCATTACGCCGTGAGCCTTTTCTATCTCACGTCCAGCAACGGTGCGCTCAATGCGGTCTGTGGTGTTGGCTGTCTGTTCTTGACGGATAAAGGCAGCTTCGCCTGTGGTCTGCTCCTGTATGGCGCGATGTATCACAACATAAGGTTCGGCTACGCGTTCAAACCGCAGGCTGCCGTCAGCCTCTTTCTTATAGAGTCGGACGCTTCCGAAGTCGTAAGGATCATACTTGACAACAAACCGCTCGTAAGTGTGCTGGCGGCGCCATTCGTGGTCGGGCACGCCTGGCTGGCTCATCACCTCGTATTGCCGTTTCTGCTTTTTAATGGTAACGCTGATGCCTTGGTCAGTGAAAGTGCTCATGCGCTTAGCTGTCACCCAGAACATATCCACCATATCGTGTGCCGTAACCTGCTGTGTTTCCTCATTCACGCTGTTATCGTAAGCTTCCTGTCGGCTCTTGCCGTATGCAGGATGCGCCATCTCGTTCCACTCCTTCGTAGCCTTTGTATAAGCATCTTGCAGTTCCTCTAATGTATAGAGGGCATCCTTATTTGCCTCAATGAATTCAAGATTAGGGCGAGAGGCCATCTTTTTGGCCGTGATGTTTTGCCCCGTGAAACGCCAATCCTTGTGGAGCACCTGTTGTTGGAACCGACCGAACACCGCCTCAATGGTCTTTGATTCGCCGTTATAAGGCTGCGTGGTGCGGTGCACGTGGCAAAGCTTCTTAAATAGTCCGTCGGCATCCAGTTTCTTATGCCCGCCTTGGTTGTCGTGCACAATCTCATAAGGCTTGTGCTTGCTGGTTTGAATGGCCATGCGGTAAGCGAGATATTGCGCCTCGTAGTCCTCGCTATCGCTGATGTGCCAGCCAAGCATGACCTCGCTCATCGCATCAATGACCACATAGACCTGCGTGGTCCGCACCTTACCATCCTCATCCCTGTAATACAGGTTGAGCTTCGTGCCGTCGCCATACCACAAGGCATCGCGCTTCACGGGCAAGGCCGTGCGGTGCTTACGTCCGAACTTCTGTCGTGCAGCCTGCTCACCATATACAGCATCATACCATAGTGGCTCAATCGCAGCACTATTCAACCATCGCTTCATACCGCTAAGACTTTTCAGTGGCTTCCAACCGTTTGCTTCCGCCTGGCGGTTTGCCTCTTCAAAGAGTTGCGTATCCGTATATACAGGAACCCGACAACGTTTCAAGGCTATAAGCAGCTGTCCGAATTCGGGTGTTATCTTAATGGTGTTCAGATTGCCCACCTTACCGCTGATAAGACTCTTGTATCCATCGGCCTTAAAAGCTTTTATTTTCGCTTTCAGCCGTGCCTGGTTCTGTGGCAGGGTGTGGTGATATTCCTCGCGCATGGCTTCCGAACTCTTATAGATTACCTCCCATGCTCCACCTGTGCTGGCATTCAGACTCTGACGGATGGCCTGACGCTGTGCCATCAGCTTCAGCAACTCTTTCAGTACGCTGGCGTTGATGGTGTATTCTTCAATGAGTTTCTCCGTGAGATGTTCCTGCTTGCCGTTCTTCTCGTATGTGAAGTTCTCAAAGAACTCACGTGCCTCTCCGTCAAGCTTGATGCGGTCGCGCACCATGGCTTCCTTCATGCGCTGCTCGGGGTCGCCGTAACGTTCCATATAGCGCTCCTTGTATTTTTGAGGAATGGAACTCCATGCGTAGAGTGCCTGACCGCCTTCGCCACCTCCACGGTGTACGCTGACGATATTTCCACGGCTCATATTCTGGCGTAATGTAGCAGCTTTTATAATCGCATCATTACCTTCAGTCAGTTCCGCGTAGGTTACACACAATATTTTATTGTAATATTCCATCCCGTTAAGGCTTTAAAGGCTCATAGCCATTATTTCAACTTCACTCTGCAACTTCATGAAGGCAGGGATACTCAAGTCTTGTTCCTTTCGAGTAACTTTACCATCAACAAGAATACTCGTGCTGCCATCATTGCGGTCGTACACCAACTTTACTCGCTCACCGAAGATCTGTGTCATAGTTTGTTCTGCTTCCTCGTGAGTAGTCTCAACATCAGCCTGCTTCCAATTAGGAGTTCCATTCAGCTGAGTTAGGGCTGTGTAGCGTATCTTCCTTGCAAGCTCGCTGTCACTTTTGAAGTTCAGAGCCTTCCATACCATCATAGTTGAACATCCAAACACCTTGCGAAGATGTGCTTTGTTCTTTTCACTTACATAAATCTTCTTTTCCATATTTTTTCTTTATTAATATTATGTTTGTAGGCGGTGGGGAATCGAACCCCAATTGCTGAGATGTTCTGGTCCGCTACCATTCGGACGTAGCCGCCTTTTGTTATCCTACAATCTATTCACCCTGAATGTTGTTCGATTGCTGTTCGATAGTTTTACAAACTAAGTGCTCAAGCGAAAGGCAAATGCAATAGACTTCGTCCTTAAGGCGCAAATCCTGGTTCCTCTCAATGCTGATCATCTCAAAGACCACATCTCTCAAAACATCGGCCAATACTCTTGTTTTCTCAATACTTACTCGGTCTAATAAACTCTTGTTCATGTCTTACTTACAATAAGGTTATTTAGAAATTCGTCACATCATAATATCTAACGTCATCGTAGGAAACCTGTGCTCCTAATGATGTAACATTAATCATAAGATAGTTGAATGCCTCATTATACGTTTCAAAACGTGACCAGTTCTCATGCAAATGCATGGCTGCTCTTTTGATTTGTGCCTGACTTTGTGCTTTGATAATCGTACAAACGTCTACTTTGTTCTCGTTTAACTTGTAAGATGCGTAGAAGTAAGTTTTCATATTCCTATATTTTTTAATTAAACATTCTTGTTTCTCGCCCCTTTTTTGTATTTTTGACGCGATGTTTATATATTAAACATGTTGCAAAGATAGTGATAATTTTCAACTATCCAAATTTTTAAGAGATAATTTTCAATTTATGTGCAAAATTTTATCAAGAATAGAGGAATTATCCAAGCAAGAGGGGATAACTATCGGCGCGTTGGAGAAGAAAATAGGCGCCAGTAAAGGCGTTTTATCACGTGCTATAGCGAAAGGGACAGACATACAAGCCAAATGGATAGAGTCTCTTGTTGAAAATTATCCCATGTATTCTACAGAATGGCTCCTCACAGGTAATGGCCCCATGCTTAAAGCTGCTACTCAAGAGTCACAAGTTACAGCGCAACTGAGCACACCAACAGCAAAAGATAGAATCCCTGAGGCTTTCCGATGTCTTGATGCGCTACATTTCACACATGAGTTGATACCTTTAGTATCACAAAAGGCTGCTGCAGGATTCGGCAACGCCGACTTTGCAATAACCGAAAGCGATGTAAAAGAGTATTATGTTATTCCAAAATGGAGAAGACAGCATGTCGACTTTATGATTGAAGTAACAGGCGACTCTATGCAACCTAAATATAATGCAGGTGATATCGTTGGATGTACCATCATTCACAACTCCGGTTTCATACAGTGGAATCGACCGCACGTCATCGCAACACGTGAACAAGGACTGCTCATCAAACGACTTATGCCAGGCACTACCGCAAACTCGCTCTCTGCAGTGAGCGAGAATATACAATATCCTCCTTTCGATATCCCCAAGGATGAAATTACAGGCATTGCACTCGTTATAGGGCACGTAAACCTCGAATAGCACTCCGAAATAGACGTACACAGACATTGACTTTCATCGCATCTCAGCTCTTGCTATTGTCAAGGCTTCCGTGCAGATCAACTGCATTGTGTGAACACATATTATTTATCTTAATATTATATAGATATGAAAGAAAACAAAAAATGGGGAGAGATGACTCTCAAGGAAAAATTTACAGGGTGTATTACTTTGATAATCTTTGCTATTATCGCGATAAATATTTTAGGCTGGGGATTTAAAAAGTGTAGTGCTCCTTCTGAAGAAGACATGCTTCCTCATACAAAAATTGAAGTAAAATCGAACGGGACTATTGTACCAGTTGCAAACTATCTAAAAAATACTCTGAATGACCCTAATAGTTATCAGCCGATAGAGTGGAGCAGAATTATAGAAACTGACAAAGGTGAATATTCTGTAAGACACAGATATCGTGCTAAAAATGCTTTTAATGCACTGATAGTCTGCGACCAAGTATTTTCCATGGATAGCCTCGGGAATATCATTAATGTACAGAATTACACAAAATAATTGTTACCCAAGGGCAGTTCAGATATTCAGCCAGTTTAATGAATATGGTTATAACGGCAACCATTAAAAAAGTTGTCTTTATAACCTTCATCACACATTTAATTACTTTTGCACGCTTCTCTAATATGTTTGAATTGTGGTCGTAGCAATATTGATTTTCTTCTATAGCAGACACCAAGAGCGTGTGCTGGTATGCACCATTCGATTTATAAGCATCTATAAGCTCTTTGGTGATTAAATAACGTGGCTGGTTTCCCTGATGGATAAAAGGGTGTACCCATATCGCCTTAGAAAACATCAATGCAGTAGCTACACCACACCCCAACCACAATACAACACACGGAAGCAGAACAGTTATATCCACACACCTAATCAAGTAAGCGGTGCTCATCACTAATCTTAAATGTCTGTTCCATATTGCCTTCCTTATGCGCCGCGCGCACACTTTTTTATAATTTCACACCGCAAATATAGCTAAAAAAACCGATAAACAGGGCGTCTTACAAATTTTCTACTTACAAATAGATGGTAATAAACCCTATGCCTTTGGAATATAGGAGGGGGTAAAAACGACAAAAACGAACGTAATCAACAATATTCGGTTATTGTGAGGGGGGGTAATTCAATTCTATTTATGTTAAAAGTGTCACCCCTAATGTCACCCCAATCGATACATTTCGTTTTGCACTGTCACCCCAATCGTCACCCCAAGTGTCACTCCAATCCCATTTTTTGCCCTAAAATCACCCGTTTTAAGACCCTATAAAATGAAAAAACGGCTTCCGCTCGTTCAAATACGTGTCGAAAACCGTTCAAGTGTCGTTCAATCAGCGTTTTAGCTGTTCAAACGAATCCTTATTTTGTTGCCTTAGAGCGTATAAGTTCGCCTGCCCTGATACATGCCTTTTTATTCAGTACAACGCCTCCCTTGCTCAACCCTACGCGTTCTAATGAACACTGCTTTATCCCTATCTCCTCAGCCGTTAAAACGCTGTAAATCGCAGGAATAGAACCGAAATAATAGTTCTTTCGTCCCTGCATCAATTGCACATGTATTACCTTTGTCATATTTACTTCTTTTTGCTGCAAATATACAAAATAATAATTATATACGATATTTTGATGATTTATATTTATTCTTTGCGACAAAATAAAAGGCAGGATGCAACAGCTTCTGCCATACTTCAAACATTCTCAAATCACCCGATAAAGCCTTTTCCTTCGCCTGTGCCACCCTCTATCGCCTTCATGTTATAAATTACCCGTCTTCAATCAAAACGCCGTCTCATGTAGCCCTATTTTTTACCCATGTAACATTTATGCTTCAAACACTGTTCAAATAATCCCCTAAATGTAACACGAATGTAACGCAATGTAACATTTCGTTTTGCAAGTCGCCTTTGTCTAATTCCGTCATAACTATTTGAATATCAACGTTTATACTCGTTTTCTATCATCTTCCATTTTGTTACATTTCGTTTTATGCCCCTTAAATTGTGTTTAATTTCATATCTGTTTGCATTTGTTTGAAAAAGTACGTAACTGTATGTATTCGTTGTGAGTGTTCGCGCGCGAAAAAAAAGCAGTATAACGTAGATTTATTTTATTGTTAAAAAATCAAAAAGGACTTTCATGTCTATTCTTTTCGGTCAGATCTATATTATTCTTTATATATGCATTTCGCAATCGGTACCACCGCTGGCGAATTGTATCTGCATAATCAATAGAGATACCATGCTGCTCACACCACGCATAAATAGCCGTCATCATATTACAACCTATATCACTCATGTCTCCGAGTTCTTTCCACAACGCGCGTTTAAAAAGATACTCGCAACATTCCGCAACGGCCTTTTTTCCTCGCGGAGTTAAATAGTTATAATAGCGTGCAGGTTTGGTACATGAGTCGGGAATAGAAATAGCTGTAAGTCCGTCCTCTTCGACATCAGGGGACTTATCATCAGGGCGGCGCATGACAAAATGATGAATAGTCGAATTTTCGGGCCCTTTGTCGGGGAAGACTGCAGGAGTGCCAAAATCATGTTGAATGAACTGCTGAACAAAAGGTTTAAGCTTGATATAGACATTGAAATCGCTCATAATTAGGATATTTAATGTCGCAAATATAGTAAAAAAAAGCGTATGTTATACACAAAACAAGTTGTTTTTCCTTGTATAAAAAGAAATCGACTTGTTATACAGGGATATAGTTTTTTGCTACACACAGCACACACACCTACACACAAAATTATAAGTTACTGATATTCAGTATATTATAAATTTATTTATAGATGAATAATGTGTGTAATCTCTATATTTGTGTGTAAATAGAGTAAAATAGCTATAAAAACAGTGCTTGTGTGTGTAAATGTGTGTAAGATGTGTGTAAATGTGGTCCTTGTAACTCATTGATAATCAGCGTGTGTGTGAGTGTGTGTGCCGTGTGTAATTCATTGTTTTTTCAATCGAAAAGACGAAACACACACAAGCAAAAAAAGAGGACCGCGTTTCACAACGCAGCCCTCTCGATAATCTTAATTATAACGTTAAAAAGTATGTATAAAAAACGAACTCTCTAATTCCTTTTAGAAGTACTTATATATATCACTTAAAAGTCATTACTATTCTTTCTCCTACCTTATGCCGTAAATAGGTAAGACTATCTACATTGAATACTCTCACACCATTTTTGTTTGCGACATAGAATTTCCATTCTGACGGAATATATTCAGGATCAGGCATTCGAGGAGGTGGAACAAAAACGATAGCTTCCTGCACTGATTGTACCTTTTTATCATCCATGTGCCCAGGCACATACTCCTTGCAAACAAGAAAACCTTTAAATTGATGTGTACAGCCTACTAAAATAGCTAATAAGCTGATTGAAATAAAAAGTTTCTTTTTCATAATTCTTCTATTGTTTTTTAATACTTAATGCCCCATTTCATTCGCACAACCCGTGATACAAACTCATGCAACTGTAACCTCCCTCCGGCTCAAACATATCAAGCTGTGCATCATTACGGTTTACATACTTGAATACCTCTTGCACCGTTGGATATTGGCCGTTGGTGCAAAAACGGGCGGGAATATAACCGGGTGAAAAGAAAGACGAGCCTTTCTCCGTTTCTTCTTTCATTCTCTGTTCTGCATCTATCATCCGTTGTGCCGCCCATTTATCTTTAGATATGAGCTGTATTTCTCGCTTTCTACACATAATGCAAGGGAAACAGCCGACTCTTGCAAAGCCACGTTCGTATAAGGGGTTTGGACGCTGACCATTATCGAGTATATAATTTATTACCTCCTGTGCCGACCAATGAAAAATTGGACGCAGTACGCTTGCATCGTGTGTCTTGCACCATTCGATTACGGTTTTCTTATGATATAGGCTTTTCACTTCGTCGTTGAAATACTCTTTGAAGTAAGAACACTCTACGTCATAGCTAGCACGTGCTTTGCTTTCCTTAGCTCTAATGCCTTGAATGATAATGAAACTCTCATCTTGTGAGAGAATATAATCTATCATCGGTATTACTTTCAGTTCCGAAGTACAGAACCGTCTCTGTGATGATGGGAAACGACTTTTCTTGATGCTCATATCAACGAAGTCCTTATACTTTGCACTTTTGAGTGTAATCAGCTCTACATCTAATTGCTTACAGACGTCGTGAATATGCGTGTAGGTGTCTGCGTGCTCCCAGCCCGTATCGCAAAAGACGGCTGTTATTTTATCCTTGCCGTAATCGTTCACGGCTTTAATCAGGCTGGCTTGGCTGTCCTTGCCGCCGCTGAATTGTACTAATATTTTCATTCTATTTGTGTCTCTTATAGATTAAACAGTTCTAATTGTCGAGGATTGAAGACTTCTTTATAATGCTCAATCTTGCCCATAGCTTCTTTAAGTTTTGGAAAAACAGATGAGCCACTAACTACAGGTTCGTTACTATCGTCATCATCGATGTCTCCGCCTCTGAATTGAATTTCGTCTATAACACGTTGGCATTTCTCTTCTAATGAATTCAAGGCTTCGGAAACAGCTTCTTTCTCGGTATTATAACCGTCTTTTAGCATGTCAACATAAGCTGCGCCACAGCAACCGCCTTGCGTCCAAAAATTATAATTAACCCCAAAATCCCATCGCCCGTTGTCCGATTGTGCTGTTGTAACTTTGAGGGAACAGACTTTGTTAGCCCAATCAATTTTAATATGCGGTGTCAAACACACATCGAAAATATTGAAGCCAAAATCTTTGTATTGATGCACTATTTCGGGTTTGTCTTCCGAATGCAAATATTCGCCCCATTCTTCGAAAGTAAAATTTTGCCCCGTGCATTTGCAGCTATGGTGAATATCTTTGCTCATAGTCTTATTTATTTTATAAAACACATCCAAATCGTATGATTGCCTTTACCCGAGGTATGTCCAAACAGCGGTTCTTGCTTAACGACTTCTATTATCTTAGTGGTTGAAATCTGTTGTTCATTCCACTTGAATACAAGCACTCCGTTAGGCTTCAGAACCCGCATACACTCATCAAAGCCTTGTTTAATATCATCTTCCCATGTTGGGAATAGCCGTCCATACTTCTTAGCCATCCAAGATGATTTGCCGAGGTTCTTCAAATGTGGCGGGTCAAACAATACGACATAGAAGCTTTCATTGTCAAATGGCATATTACGAAAGTCGCCAATCACATCAGGGTTAACCGTTAACGTGCGCCCGTCGCATAGTGTCGTTGTTTCTTGTCGAATATCCATAAACAATGCTTCGGGATTATCCTTATCAAACCAGCACATACGGCTGCCGCAGCAAGCATCTAATATTCGTTTCATATTTAATCTACTAATTCAAAACTATACGCTGCCACCCACGGGTTACTCTCCCATGTGCCCCTGCCACTTATTTTATCAATGAGAACAAAGAACGCTTCACGTGGCGTATCAAAATACTTATTAATGAAATAGTCAGGTGCTACCATTTGTTGAAAATAGAAACGACCATTACCACTTAACCTTAACCCCTCTTTTAAGCATTCTTCGTCTGAAATATCTTGCAAGCGTTCCACCTTGATATCTGTGATTCTGATATGGTGGGGCATTAAGTCAGCCCTAACGAACATTTTATTTGCCCAGCCAGCCTTATATCCTCTATTTATTGAGCCATCTACATCGATTATGATATCGCTATACTCCGCCATATAGTCAATAATATACTTATATGGTTCTGCAACGGCTATTACTTCACCGACTTTGTAAGGCAGATGTCTCTCTGTTTCTTTCCAATTACCAAGCGGTGTGACCTCTTTCAATATCCGCCGTGTCATTGTTTTTCTGCCATTCAGCACTGCTCGTGTGAGGCAGAAAGCATCATTAAACATTATCTTTTTCATATTATTTATATTGTGTTATTGTGCTGGAGGGAAAGGCAGCGCTCCCTCATTCATATCTTCCTCGTCACTATCACCGCTCGAAAGTGACGTTTCTAAGTTCAAGTCAAATTTACTCTTCAGAAGTTCGTAATCGAAACACAAAGGATTGTCGAATTGCACAAGTTCACGACTTCCGCCATTCTCACCGCATCCATACTGCTTCTGTACTTCGCCGTCAATGATGACCTTAAAGCGTTCTGACCCTTTCTTCTTACCTAAATAGCCCGGAGAAGTCTGCAAATAGAACCTGATACTACGCTCATTCATAGCCTTTGAATCTGTCATCTTAGCAGCCTTTTTGAACTGCAGAATAATGCGTTTAGGGCGAATAAGAAGTATAGCTGTTTTCTTATTGAAAAGGCGATTATCAAGGATATTCGTAGAAATAGCATCAAGATATTTAATCTTATAATCGCCCTCATCGTAAATCATACCACTCTGACTCATATATTGGAATATATCCCAGAAGTTACCCATTTCATTCGATGATGCACATTCCTGGTTCTGCAGACGAATACCTTCAATTGTAATATTCTTCATTTCCTCATAACTCCAAGGGAGCGACATACAGGAAAGGAGACACTTATAAGAAGTAAGCAATACAGCCCAATCTCGCCAGATACGGTCTTCGACTTCGTTACCTTGAATACCGAGCGAAAGGTCATCACAAACTAATTTATAAGCATCATGAAACGCGTTCTCGAACTCTGTACGATGAGAAAGAATTTCATTTGTAAGATGGCTAACGCCCATCTTTCGGATAGCAGTCAGTTCGTTGAATTTCACCTTTGCATCACGATCATGAACCGTCTGTGAAAAAGTAAGGTAAATCGTACGACTGAACAAAGCGACATCAACGGTAGGCATTTCCTGCCCTGAAAGGATGACAGCAGAGTCTACAGAAGTAATCTCACGCTTTTTATCAAGATCCATATTCATACGACTACGCCCAGTGCCGTCGTACAGACCCTTTAAGAATTCAATTTTGACAGGGTCAATGCAATTCTTATACTCATCAATGTGCACGAGTGCATTACTACATTGAGCAATTGCATCAGCTAAAGCAGCTATCGTCGCATTCTGAATATTCAGCGGCGTATTGTCAGCAATGAAGAAACTCATCAACGTGTGTCCGAGTTCCGATTTACCTGAGCCTTTGGGACCAAAAAGGTTCAGAATAGGAAAGTTCTTTGTGAAGCTTACAACAATATCCCTGAAGAGCGTTGCAAAAAGGAACATGACACCCACCTTTGCATTAGTACCGAACACATCAGCCATCATCTTGCAGTAGTTAGGTAGTGTCACACTTGAATGATTCTCACGATTAGAGAAAAGCCGTTCAAATTTGAACATATCCTTTCTATCAGAATATATTTTTGACATTGCAGGGAGGTAGTAATTCACAGTACCCGCAAGTTGTCCCTCTTCATTATACTTATCAAGCCTACAAATGCCGTAATCATCGACAGCAACGAATTTGCCCTCATTAAAGATGCCATTTCCCCATACAAAAAAGCCAGCCTTATTCCAACCTAATTGCTTGATTTCTTCTGCAGTTTCTGTGTTATCATAGAGGAAGTCACCGAGCGCATTAAGTTCTGCAGGGCCACTCTTCCACCTAAAATTACCCATAGAGCCAACACGCTCACGGAAATTCTGCAGGGAGTACATTTCAGCCTCTTTCATTTCTATAAGAACCTCTTCTCTATTTACATTCGTAAGCTTATAAAGACGCTTTGAATTGTATGGGTCCTTGATGTGAAAAAGAGGTTTCATGATAAAATTGCTCCACTGTACGCCATTATTAGAAAATATGCAGTTGTTTTCTTGATAAAAACCATAATTTTTCAGGATATCAAGAGCGTCGCCACGTTTTGAGATAGCTTCAATCTTCGCACGCTCACGGTCTTTAATAGCCTGCTTTTGTGCGCTGCGCCAAAGGTTCTTACCTCCAAATTTATTCGCTAACTTCTCAATGAAAGCATTCTGTGTATATTCGTCAGCTATAAGGATAACAATAGCACATACCTCCTTTATTTTATCTGTTCTTTCAGAAGTATTGTCATCCTTTTTAAGCACCTTTTCTGCATACCAAATCGGGAAATCTTGCTCTTCTAAATCATCAAGCACAGCCTTAGAAGATATATAACTATCTGCATCAGCCTTCATGCCAGCCTTCTCCTGCGGAATTTCCTTGACTGTGACGCGGAACCCCTCCTCCATGGCCAACTTGCCGTTTTTCATGACGGCCAGGAAGCCAGGCCCTAAACATTGCCCTGCTTTCTGATCTGAGTCAGGAATCCAGCAGATAGTAGCATTAGAATTACTCTTGCCGAACAGCCTGCGAAGTGCTTGAAAGTGAGCTTTCGTCCAGGCTGTACCCAGGGCTGCAACAGTATTTTCGATTCGTAGAGACTGCAGTTTCATCGCATCGGGCGCCCCCTCGACGCAATACACCTTGTTTTGTTGAATAGCTTCGTTACGAGCAATATCAAGTCCGAACAACGTTGACCCTTTTGAATACATGAAAGAGTCTTTATTGTTGATGTACTTTGCAGTATCAGCGTCATCCTGCATAGTACGGGCGGTAAAGGCTATAACACGCCCATATTTGTCAGTAATAGGTATCATGATCCTATTACGATAGAAGTCGATAAGATTGCCCTTTGAGGAAACTTTGATCAAGCCAGCTTCCTCCATCAGCTTGAGGTCATAACCTTTAGCACGTGCAAAATTTACAAGTGCATCCCACGTGTCAGGTGCATAGCCTATTTGTTTTATTTCAGAGAAGTCCCTGTCTTCATCATCAAAGGTCTTTTTCTTCTTTTTATCATCAACAACAACCCGAGAATTCCAACGACGCTCAACATACTCACGTGCAGCCTTAGCCTGTGCGGTATCTTTTTTGATTTGCTCACGATAGAATTGTGTAACAGCCTCGTAGATGATAAACATCGATTCGCGCTTTTGTAATGTGCGCAGTTCTTCATCCGACCTCTTTTCTGTATCTTCCTCGACTTCTATATTATATTTTTGTGCAAGTTTACGAATCGCCTCCGGAAAAGAATAACCCTCCTTTTGCATCACGAATTTGACGGCATTACCACCACCTCCGCATACGAAACAATGTGAAATACCCTTTGAAGGAGATACAACGAAGCTGGGGGTGTGGTCATGATGAAAAGGACACAACCCCTTGTAGTTAACGCCAGACTTTTTCAAATCAACATAGTCAGATACGACATCAACGATGTTGACTCGATTAAATACTCTATCGACTGTTAGTTTACTTATCATAGTAAAAATATTATAAGTGCAAAATTACTCGTTCAAACGATACTTAAAAAATCAAATCAAACTTCGCATCACGCATATATAAGAAGCCACCTATTCTATAAAGTTGTAGCGATTTAGTCTCCTTGTTCAAGGATTTCAGCTTGATAGATTGAAATTTCATTGTCATATCTCGACTAAAAGCTTCACCTTTATCATTCCAAAATATAGAGTTCTTTCCTACTTTACCAGCTTTGAAGGTATATCCTAAAGCGTAAAGCACATTATGATCTTTAAGTCTAAAATTTGAATAAACAACATTTGCAGGCTTAGCTATTTCGAATTGTTTAACAGTGTACATACTTTTTTGTTTTTATATTCAACGTAAATTTTTAGTTTCGTGCAGAAAAGGCCATTTACACAGTTTCTTGTGTACTCACATCCTTCACATGCTTTATTTTGCTGTTTCTTTGATGCAATTGTCATATAAAATGTTCATAAAGTGCTTCATATTCTTAAGCTCACATTTTAATGTACAGGAGCACTTGTTGCCGTGCATCTTAGAGATAGCGAGGGAAAAAGGTTGTATCTCTTCATCTAAGATTTTGAAGATATCTGTTACATTTTCTTTTGTGCAATTGCACTCTAACTTAATATTTAATTTCATATTTGTAATTATTGAAGGTTCTTACTTCTTATAACTTTTATGATGCCTCTACAATTTTTAACCCCTAATTTGTTTTTGATATTCCAAAGTTGGGTCTTTACAGTGCTCGGGTTCTTCTTCAATATTGATGCAATTTCCTTAAAAGTATACCCCTCAACGTAAAGTTTAGCAACATTTCTTTCGACTTGTGACAATTCAACTGAACCCTTAGGTTTACAAATAAGTCCCTCATCTTTGCAGAATTTACCTCGAAGAGGACACTTAACCTCCTCGAAGTTAAGGCAATCATCAATAATATCAGAGGATAGTCTATCGTCAGCACCGAAATTGCAACGGATAAAACGGTCTGCCATATCGAAATTTCGCTCGGTTGGGTCGCTATCAACGTACAACGTTTGTAAACGATTGAATGTTTTCGGAAAGCGGAGCTTAACAAGTTCAATTACATAGTTAACAATGTCGCAAGAGAACTTTGTGAGGCGTTTTTCTTGTGAATTTGCAATTGAGTAGTAGACGCTTCCATCTGCTGCCGTCCTAAATTCTAACCCTTCCATATTCCACTTTCTATTGTTGTCATGATATTCTCATACTCATCCTTGCGTAATTCCGATATTGGATTCTCACGCAACTTAGCTGAGATAGTAGAGCTCGGATAGCTGAATCTCTGTGAGAGATACAAAAGAAATTTACCCTTTTCTTTTCGGTTAAGTCCTCTGTAGAAATCCTGGGGGTTTAAGATGCCTTTTTTACTCATAATTGCTTGTATTTATTGATTCTTTATATTAATTTTGCGTGCAAATCTATATTAATTAAATCAAAATTCCAAGACTTTGAGGATTTATTTCCTCGTTTTCAAGGATATTTAACTTGTGTTAATATTATGAAGTACAAACAGATTAGTTTAGATCTCATCAGAGAGGCGATTAAAATTTCTGGAATGACAGAAAGGCAATTTATGCGTGAATACTACGGAGGTACAGGCACTCACGCCGACCTAAAAAGTTTCTTTTCGACTAAAATGGGAGCGGAAAAGATATGCAAGATGTGCAACATCCTGCAAGTACCTATTCAATCTCTTTTTGAAATAGAAAACGAAGAACAAGACAACATTCCTCATATTCAAGGAAATATTAATGACGTAAAGAGCATAGTTGTTGAGCAAGCAACACTTGAATTGAAGTCTGAGATAAAGGCTTTGAATATGCTGCTTGAAGAGAAAAACGAACGAATTAAGCATTTACAACA
>QWCO01000214.1_pt1 | contig 29236 bp, 20 predicted proteins | sample 1972611 | NCBI WGS metagenome assembly QWCO01 (sample SAMN09866706, study PRJNA288562) | Human oral metagenome isolate term1_saliva, whole genome shotgun sequencing... | reverse complement strand
ACGGACTAATATGAAGAACAGATTAATGGATGTGCATGATAAAATCATGCTTCGCAAGAGAAGTATCATAGAGACTATCAATGATATGTTGAAGAACGTGGCACAGATAGTTCACACACGCCATAGAAGTATCTCTAATTTCATCGTTAACCTTTTAGCTGGCATTGCAGCGTATGCTTTCTACGACACCAAACCTTCCATCAATATGGAGTTTGAGAGGGATGCAAAGCAGGGTGTAAAACAGCTCACTTTATTCTAACCTATAATTTGCGTGAAACAATTATACTTCGGTTTTAGGTCAAGGCCGAAAGGATGCGTGTGCGGTTTAACAAACTCATGAAAGAGCGTTTCTTAAACCGAATTGGGGTTGTTAATTCCCTTGTCCACCATTGCTTGTGAGAGGAAAGGAAGTATAAGCTGAATGATGCAGCCGGCAATCAAGCCAAAGATAAGCTGCAAACCGAGCGACTTGAACGGCAGTAGATATTTTGCGAATGAAAATAGACTTTCCCGTAGTATTTAGCTATCATCCGCAAGCAAGATGGTCCGCAATCGGCAGCTTCTTGTTGTTGGTAGTGGGGAAAAGATTTCAATGACATTCAATTTCTATTTTTTCGGTTGTCGGCTGAAGTGATAGACGGCATGTAGCATAAGGTAGTTTGGAAGTGATCGATTCCATGTTACTGTTCTTCCTTGTGCGTTGATGACATACTGGGTTGAAGACAAATGATGCAGCAAGTCAAAGGCTTCAGCACTTATGACGAACGTACCTTTCATGAAGGGCTGGCTAATGGAGGCGTTCATCACGAAATCATTTCTGTTGATGTCTTTGCTACCATATCCTTGGCGGCTATACATGTTACCATCCACTATAATTGACGTTCTTATAACGGGTACGGTATAGCGTGCTGCTATGCCGTACTGATAATCGAAAGTATTAAGTATGGAAAAGTTACGCATCTTGCCCTCAGAGTGCCGCCAGCGGAAGTCGCCGTTTACTCTTATGCTGAAATCTTTATATTGATATTGCAGCCAAACCCCATCGTGTAAGGTTAGCGTATTGACAGCATTGGGCGTACTTTCCGTCATGCCGGTTTGCATCACATGGTCAATGGAATGGTGGTAAGCGGCATCTAGATCCGTCTGCCAAGACCAATATTGTCGCTTGTCAAGGAAACGGGTGAAGTCAAATCGGATCGAGGCGTCATAAGCTCCACGTACGTTCTTGGGCTGATAGGTGTATTGAGAGTTTTTCGGATTGAATATTACTGATTGTGCCACTTGTCGGTGGTAGTAGCTGAAATTTCCATTGAGGTGGTATTGTTGTCCCTTCCGCTTGCTTTCCCAGTCGGTAAAGTTAACGCTGAACGTGGTAGATGCAGAACCTTTTAAGTGGGGGTTCCCGAGTTTTACAATCTGTGGTGTAGCATCGTCCTTGTAGTTAAGCAAATCGAAGATGGAGGCGGGGCCCTGATTATATCCCAGCTGGAAACTCAATTGTTCACCTTGCTTTTTTGTTGGAAGAATCTTGAAGCTGAACGAGGGGGAAAAGTTATAGCTTATACGCTTCTTTTCCTGCGTAATATTGTTGCGACTGTACGATAGATGCTCTGAACTTAATATGTTGGAAAAGACAAAGTTCCAAGAAATATACTCCATCTTCATGTATTTTCCCGGAATAAATTTCTTCCATTTTAAAAAGAAAGTCGGTACGTTGTAAAATTCTCGAAAATTGCTTTCATAGGAGTTTCCGGGGTCGGTAATAGCTACCAAGGCATCCAATTGAGAGGGTAGAGCAAGCGTGTCGGGATGATATAGATTATCGCGCTCATACTTTTTGATATACTCTTGACGATCCTGTATCTCCAACCGAAGGTTCTTATTCAGCTCTCTATTCCAAAAAAGATGGACACTTGCGGAGGTTTCTCTGTGGTGATAGTCGTTGGCATTGTACTGTGTGTGGGTTGACGGATTCATAAACTGTTCGGTAATGAAGCCTCGAGCTGTTTCGTTCTTGTCTTCGTACTGTTTGAAGCCGTATGCAAAATCCAATGAGCGAAGAAAATTATCGATTTTCGGGAAGATCATTCCGCCTATATTCAAGCGATAAGAATAGCCATCATTATAGCCTGTGCTGCGCAAACGAGTGTTGATGTTATCAAGGAAATCTTCTGAAATGGACATGCTATTACCTTTGTATTTATTATAAACAAATTCCACACCTGAATCAGTATAGATTTTTTTCGGAATAGTCAGCTTGAAACTGTTCTTCACCAAGAGACGGTTTTCGTATGATGTTCTGAATGTTTTGACAGTGGAATATGGTCTACTTCCATCTAAAAATAATTCTCGGCGTTGAACAGTTTCTTCATAGTCTTTCGAAGCTAAAAAATCAACCATGAAGTTTTCTTTTACATTACCATCCTTCGACTGATAGTCCACTTCACCAGCTACGCTTTTGGTCGTAAGTTGAGAGCGTGGCATTTCTTCCGGTTTCCAACTGCTTGATTCTCCGATATGTCGTTTTTCATTCACATTGTTTGCGTTCGCCAAAAATGTAAATCTGACTTTATCTATATAGTTCAGTAAGAACACGCGTCCAAGCCAGTGTTCTTTTGTGCCTCCGGCCACTTCTGCATTACCAATATAACCTTTTCGGTAGGCATCTTTGAGATTTATGTCCATGACGTATGTCTTTGGATCTATCTCGTACCCAACGGCTCGGCTGCGGTCACTCTCTTTTTCATAAACCTTCAAATTTTTCACGGTATAATAGGGAAGATTGTCGAGTAATACTTTGCTGTTTCCACCAAAAAATGAGCGTGAACCTAAAAGCAATTCGTCAACTTTACGCCCGTTGACGAATATTTCACCATTATCGTTCATGGTAACTCCGGGCATTTGTCGAATCAAGTCGTCAAGCATGGAGCCTTCCGGCAACTTAAAGGCCGATGCATCGTAGACCAAGGTGTCACCTTTATAAAACATTTTGAGTTTTGTGGCTGTGACAGTAGCCATACCAAGTGTTTTCTCACGAATGCGACGTAGTTCGAGCGGTTTATCCAATCCCCATGCATCATCTATTTCTGCTTTGACGGAAAGGGTTTGCCAAGCATCTGAATATCCGTCGAGGGTTGCCCGAATCAGATAGGTGGAGGTCTTCTTGGGCAGTTTGATGCAGAAGTCGGCACTGCCCCAACGTTTCCCTTCAGGTTTATTCAGAGTGACTTTAATGGAATCTTGCACGATAACACTGTCTGTGGTAAGCAACGTTACGCGAGCTTTTGCGAGTGGAGTTTTTAAGAATTCATCGCGCACTGACCCAAAGATGAGCTGTTGGGCAGAAGATGCGATGAAGAATATACATAAGAGTAACGTGAGCCAGAAACGTTTCATAATTTCGATTAAACTTGTATATTTAATTTAAGGGTATTTATTCTATTTGTGGCAAATATAAAGAGTTCTTTTTTATTATGCAATAATTTATAAAAAGAAATTAACAAGAGGAAACTTTAGAGCAATTTATATTTATTTTAGAGTTTTCGGATCTAATTTGTTTGATTTTACAGCTCTCTCCCTCAACAACACCTTAAAAACACAGCATTATATTAAGTGTTATTGATTGTCAGGAAGTAAGAGCTAATAGTGTCGTTGGGAACATCATATTGAACGGTAGAGAAATCTTTTGGAGGGAAAGAATAAACGTCCTGTTTTTCGGCAAATGTTAGGGAAGTGAAGAAAGAGGGTAGTGTGCAGATAGTCTTTATTCCTTTGTCTGTGTAGCGTTTTTTTCTTGTCTGATTTATGCTTATTTTTGCAAATAATAAAATTGAATACGATATGGACAATAGAATGAAAGATTACCTTCCGCCTATGGATACAGAAAAGCTCAATGCGCTTTTCGAGATAGAAAATGCCTTCAAAGCTGGTAAACTGTTGGCTGCCGAAGCCCAACAGCAGATCAAAGAACGTGTGGGAAAAGTTAGTGCCTATCATGTGGCCTACATAGAACAAACGATGACGGAAGAAAGTAGCGATGAATGTATCCGCGAGGATGTGCACTCCGTGATAGATATGCTGGGCGATGCCATCGACAATAGTTTGCCCAATCTTCCAGCCGACCACCCCATTATGCACTATCTCAAAGAGAACGAAGAGATGAAGCGTTTGCTCTTGGCGGTGGAGGATTTGGTGCAATATCCCATGATTAAAAACCAATGGTTAGAACTCTACGAGAAAATCAGTCAATACCCCTTACACTACAAGCGCAAGCAAAATCAGCTCTACCCCGTGCTTGAGCAGAAAGGTTTTACCCGTCCCACTACTACGATGTGGACTTTCGATGACATGGTGCGCGATGAAATCAGAGAAGCCGAACGCCTGTTGCGCGAGGATAACGAAGATGCTTTCATCAAGCAGCAAGAACGCGTGCTGCTATACGCGCGCGATTTGATGCAGAAGGAAGAATTCATCCTCTATCCCACATCTCTCGCTCTCATCAGCGCCGAAGAATTTGAGGATATGAAGAGTGGTGACCAAGAAATTGGCTTTGCCTTTTTCGAGGTGGAGCATACCGCTACCGAAGTGAAGCCGCAAGCTGCCCCCGCTGCTCAGAACGATTTTGCCAACGACCTGCAAGCCCTGCTCGCTAAGTATGGTTATGCTGACAAAGGCAACAACATTTTGGACGTTGCAACGGGAAAACTCACCCTGGAGCAGGTGAATCTGATCTACAAGCACCTGCCCATCGACATCTCCTTTGTGGACGAGAACGAACTCGTTTGTTTCTATTCCGACACCGACCACCGCATTTTCCCGCGTAGTAAGAACGTCATCGGGCGCGAAGTGATGAATTGCCATCCGCGCAAGAGTGCCCACATCGTTCGCGAAGTGATCGACAAACTCAGAAGTGGCGAGCAAGACAAGGCCGAATTCTGGATCAATAAGCCAGGATTGTTCATCTATATCATATATGTGGCTGTGCGCGACAAGGAGGGCAACTTCCGCGGTGTACTCGAAATGATGCAGGATTGCACACACATCCGCGCTTTGGAAGGTTCGCAAACGCTGCTCACCTGGAGCAATGGCGATGCCCCAGCAGCTGCCGAAGCACCCACCCAACTTGAGACGGAACAAACCGAAGTTGCCGAAACGCAAACCGTGACGGAGATCACGCCACAAACGCGCCTGAAAGATCTCCTTACGCAATATCCCGCGCTCAAAAGTCGTTTGCCCGAATTGGATTCCAAATTCAAAATGCTCAATACGCCGCTTGGTCGGCTCATGATAGGAAAAGTAGACATACAAGCCATGAGCGACCGCACAGGTATGCCGCTCGAACAGCTCATCGAAGGGATAAAGAAACTCATTCGCTGATTTCTTGTAAGAATCATATTGTAAAACTTCTTCCGCCTATGGACGTGCCTCCCTGCATCTCCATAGGCGTTTTTCTGCTTCCCAGATAGAGCCAGCGCGGCAAAACTTCTTTTGGTAGGTTGCCTCGATGGGACATCGTCCAACTCAGTGGCTCATATCGGTTCCAAGGTGCTAATCCGCGGCGGGTATACTTTCCTATTTTGTAGTTTTATGCTATCTTCGCCGAAAATGACAAAACAGAAAGATATGACAACAATACAAATCCCTTCACTGGAGAAAATGCCGCAAGCAGTTGAGCAGTTTATCGCTGCTATGGCAGATCGAAAAGTCTTTGCCTTTTATGGAAAAATGGGGGCAGGGAAGACCACGTTTATCAAAGAACTCTGCAACGCGCTCGGTACGGACGACGAGGTGAATTCTCCCACCTTTGCCATCGTCAATGAATATGCCACGCCGCAAGGTCCTATCTTCCATTTCGATTTCTATCGCATCAAGAAAGAAGAAGAGGTCTACGACATCGGTTATGAAGACTATGTTTATTCGGGCAACCTCTGTCTTATGGAATGGCCCGAACTCATCGAAGATATGCTCCCCGAGGATACCGTGCGCGTCAATATCGTGGAAAATGAGGACGGCACTCGCACGCTGACAATGGACGATCCGCAATAATCCCGCACATATCCCTCAAAGTAACGCATAAACATGAAAACACTTTCCGCCTTTTTCCTGGCCCTACTCATTGGTCTCCCAACCAGTGCGCAGAATTTCCGCCAACTGCGCGACGTGAAGGTGAACGAAACCTCCCTCGACCTTTCTAAAACCAACTGCACGGTGATTCCCCGCAACGCCATGCACTCGCGCTATCGGCTGCGGTCGCTCGTTTTGCCGTTGCAGCTCGACTCCGTGGGTAGTCAAGCTTTCTTTGCCTGCAAGGGCATCGGTGGACGCTTGCGTTTCCCCGCCACTACCCGCGTGGTAGAGGCTTCAGCGTTCAACGGTTGCAGCAAATTGCGCGAACTCTCCTTTGAGGGAACTACGCGCCTCGCTCCTTTTGCCTTTGCCAATTGCAGCGGCCTCCGCACTGTGCGCCTCTCGGCCCTTGTGCCACCCGTTTGCGCCGACAATGCCTTCGACGGTATCGACCTCCGCCGCGTGGAACTCATTGTTCCGGAGCGGGCTCGCAAGGACTACCGCCGCGCACCAGGCTGGCGACATTTCTTTGGCAAAAAGGAAATGGCAAACGTGTGCCGTCCCGAGGAGATTCTCGTCCCCAAACCGCTCACGCTGGAGGTGTTTCCCGAAGAAACCTTTGAGGAAGCAGCGGAGAGCAGCGGCAAGCGGAAACGCATCCGCCATCGTCCCCTCCGTTGGGCCGATGTGATTGGCGTGGAAGCCCCTCAGGGATTGAACAACGAGAAGTTGCAAGCTGAGCGCATACTCGCAGAGCGCACGGCCTATATGAAAGTGCGTCGCAAAACAGGTCCGACCATTCAGCTCCAACTCGACGCCTCTCTTCCCAATGATGAGGCCTATACCTTGGATGTTTCTAAAAAAGGCGTAGTGCTCAAAGGCAAGACAGCCGCCGGCGTGTTCCGCGGACTGATGACGCTCGAACAGCTCTGCATCGGTAACGGAACAGGGGCGCGCTCTGAGAAAATCCCCGCCTTGCACATTGCCGACCAACCACGCACGCAGATCCGCGAATTGATGGTCGACCCCGTGCGCCATTTCATTCCCTTTGCCGATCTGAAAGCCTTTGTCGTGGAGATGGCTCGCTATAAATACAATGCGCTGCACCTCCATTTGGTGGACGATCAAGGCTGGCGCATCGAAATCAAGAAGTATCCGCAGCTCACGCAGAAAGCCTCCGACCGTGTGGGCATGGATGATATGCCCGAGCGCATCAGTGGTTTCTACACCCAAGCGCAGATGCGTGAATTGGTTCGCTTTGCCGCGCAGTATCACGTTATGATTATTCCCGAGATAGAACTGCCGGGGCATGAGGTGGCTGCCGTCCATTGTTTCCCGCAACTGTCGTGTGCCAAAAAAACTGTACCCATTCGCTTGACGTGTGGCGTGAGCAACGAATTGCTCTGCCCCGCCGAACCTTTCGTCTATGAATTTCTTGACAACGTCCTTACGGAGTTGGCCGATGTTTTCCCAGCTCCTTATGTCCATTTGGGAGGTGACGAAGCCGGTCAGCCACCTTTGGGCGCATGGAGCGATTGTCCCGCTTGTCAGGAGCTGAAACGCAAGGAGGGATATACGGAAAACTGGCAGTTGCAGCAGTATCTCTTCGACCGCGTCATCGATCGCCTCAAGGCGCTGAAGAAGACGCCGATGTATTGGTACGAGCAAGAATTCAAAACGATACAACCTGGTTGCGTTGTCTATGCTTGGCGCCATGGTCTGACAAAGACGGCCATCGATGCAGCCGTGCGCAACAAAGCTCAAATCATGCTCTGTCCTGGCGAACACTGCTACCTCGACTATCCGCAGCAGCGCGGCGATATGCCGGAGGTGAACTGGGGAATGCCCGTCACCACGCTTCAGCAGACTTACTGCCTCGATCCCGCATGGGGACAGGACAGCACCTTTGTGCGTGAGAATCTGCTCGGCGTTAGTGGCACACTTTGGAGCGAATGTATCAACTCCACGGAACGTATCTACTATCAGGCCTTCCCCCGCGCCGCCGCCTTGGCCGAAGCCGGTTGGAGCTATCCTTCGCGCCGCAACTACACCGATTTCCTCCGCCGACTCCGTCCCCTCACCGACGACCAGCAGCGTCGCGGAATCGCCGTAAATCTGTCGGAAGAACTAAAGGAGAAATAAAGGAGAATAGGGCGTCTTTCAACACAATAATAGCCGCGGTAAATGAAATTACTGCGGCTATTATTATGTGTGTATGTGTCAGCGTCAGAGCTTCGTCCCTACGCGAGCATAAGCTTTGAGTTCAACGTCGAAGCGGAGCATGGAGTAGGCCGGAATACCGGAGCTGCCAAGCAGGTTGTTAGATCCATACGCCAAATCGCTGGGGATATAGATGCGCCAGCGGTCGCCGATGTGCATGTGTTGCAGAGCTGTTTGCATACCCGATATTTGGGCGCTCACGAGGAAGTGGCGCGGAGCTGAATGGGTTGTGCTGAAAATGTCCTCTTCACGGATTGTCTGACCAGAATGGTCGATGAGTTTCCCCGTGGGATAGCTGGCCGAAGGGATGAGGCGCACCATATAGTTCATGCTGACGGAGTCGGTATAGAGTGGGCATCCACTGCCAGTTCCCTGCTTCACAATCTCCACGCAGATAGAGTCGTTGATGGAAGCTTTTGTATTGTCCGTATAGCCGAAGTAGCGATAGATGCGATAGTTGCAGTGGGCTTCCCAATCGGAACCATACTGCGCCTTAGCCGTAGCGATGGCCGCTTTGGCTTGCTTCATGTGTTCGGCAAAGGCAGCTGTATTCTGTCCTTTCCAGTTGTTGGCGAAATCGTCGTTTTCGGAATTGAGATGTTCCGAGCAAGAGGCGAAGGTCAGCACCAAGGCTGCTGCCGTCAGCAGGATTTTGAAAAGATTTTTCATAATGCTGATTGTCGAAGGAAATTACCTGTCCCACTCCTCATTGGCTGAGGAGCGGGACAGCTTTGTTATTACTGCAATTTTTTGAGGAGGCTAGTAATGGATACTTTGTCTTCGATGAGCGAACGAAGCTCGCTGATGGGCACACGCTCCTGCTGCATTGTGTCGCGATCGCGAAGCGTTACGCAGTTGTCAGTCAGCGTATCGTGGTCGATAGTGATACAGTACGGCGTACCGATAGCATCCTGTCGGCGATAGCGCTTACCGATGGTATCCTTTTCTTCATATTCGCAATTGAAGTGGAACTTCAGATCGTTCATGATCTCACGCGCCTTTTCGGGCAGACCGTCTTTCTTGATGAGTGGCAGTATGGCCAGCTTCACCGGAGCAAGGGCAGCGGGCAGTTTGAGCACTGTGCGCGTCTCGCCATTCTCGAGCTGCTCTTCTTGGTAGGAGTGGCACATCACCGAGAGGTACATACGGTCCACACCGATACTTGTTTCGATGACGTACGGCGTGTAGCTTTCTTTCGTTTCAGGATCGAAGTATTTGATACTCTTTCCGCTGAATTTCTCGTGCTGTGTGAGGTCGTAGTTCGTACGGCTGTGGATACCTTCTACCTCTTTGAATCCGAACGGCATCTTAAACTCGATGTCGGTGGCTGCATTGGCGTAGAAAGCCAGCTTCTCATGGTCGTGGAAGCGATAGTTTTCCGCACCGAAGCCCAGAGCCTGGTGCCATTTCATACGCATCTCTTTCCAGTTTTTGAACCAGTCGATTTCAGTTCCGGGCTTCACGAAGAACTGCATCTCCATCTGTTCGAATTCGCGCATACGGAAGATGAACTGACGGGCAACGATCTCGTTGCGGAAAGCCTTACCGATTTGGGCGATACCAAAAGGAATTTTCATGCGGCCCGTCTTCTGCACGTTGAGATAGTTGACAAAGATACCCTGTGCCGTTTCGGGGCGGAGGTAGATGTCGCTTGAACCATCAGCAGTAGAGCCCATAGATGTTTTGAACATCAAGTTGAACTGGCGTACATCGGTCCAGTTGCGCGTGCCGCTAATGGGGTCGACAATTTCCTCATCGAGGATGATTTGTTTGAGTGCTTGCAGGTCGGTGCCGTTCATAGCTTCTTTGTAGCGCTCTTCGAGGGCATCACGCTTTGCTTGGTGTTCAAGCACGCGTTCGCTTGTTTCGCGGTATTTCGCTTCGTCGAAGTTGTCGCCAAAACGTTTGCGTGCTTTGGCCACCTCTTTCTCTATCTTCTCATCGTATTTAGCAATTTGATCTTCAATGAGAACATCGGCGCGATAGCGTTTCTTTGAGTCGCGGTTGTCGATGAGGGGATCATTGAAAGCATCCACGTGACCGCTGGCTTTCCAGATAGTGGGGTGCATGAAGATGGCACTGTCGAGGCCTACAATGTTATCGTGGAGCAGCACCATGCTCTGCCACCAATACTGCTTGATGTTATTTTTCAGTTCCACACCGTTCTGACCGTAGTCATATACAGCGCCGAGTCCGTCGTAGAGTTCGGAAGAAGGGAATACGAAGCCATATTCCTTACAATGAGATACTATTTTCTTGAAAACGTCTTCTTGTTGAGCCATGATAGCTATTTAATTGATTGATTATTGTGTGCAAAGATACCATAAGCCCCTCGGAAAGCAAAGCAATTAAAGATTTTTGTAGGTCTTTCGGATGAGGAGGCATAGAGAGGCAGCTCACTGCTTTGCCAGCATTTGATGCACAAAGAGTTTCACTTGTTCCCAATCGTAGTAGGGAGCAGTGTCGGAAGGGATAGGGATGCGAGTTTCGCGTTCGTTGAGCAACACCTTCACAAGTATGCGCGGATTTTTCCGAGAACGGTAGAACACGAGTTGCAAGTTTGCACCCAGCGGAAAAAGCTGATAGCTACGCCAATGCGTGGCCACTTCCTCCGAAGTGGGGGCTTGCAGCGAGCATCCGTTGAGGTTGAGCGCTTCGCAGAGGCGCAGCAGATTCTCTTCGTTGCCAAAGCAGAGCATTGCGCTCGGCTGCTGACAGTCAAAACTCTTTTGGGCTTGTTGCTCGATGCGGCTCATGAGGAGTTCAGTCATTTCCTTGCCCGATTCGAAGCGCGGGGAGCGCATGTATTTTCGGAAGATGCTGTAGTTGTCGTCCCGCCAGTAGGCGTAGCATTCGTCCCGTGTGAAGATGCGGAAAAGGTCGAGGCGGCAATCCAAACTCTGGATGTTGGCTGCCAGCAAGAAGAGCTGTTGAAATAGAGAGCAGGCCTCGATGTGTTGGCGGATGTAAATCGTGTCGTTGAAAAGGCAACCCATCAGCCGATAGGGATTGACGGAAGTCAGTTCCGTTGTGTGGGCACTGATGAGGCCTGAAAACCAGCTGTGGCTGGCGATGTCGGTGGAGAATTGCAGGTGTGGGTTGAGTGCCAATAATTGTGCGCATTGGCTCTGCATAGATTGCTGACAGTGGAGCGAAGGCGTTGATACCACCTCTATGGTTTTGGCGCGGCCGAATATCTCTTTGTGTCGATAGAACATGCGGCGCGCAATGCCCCGATGCTGTTCGATGCCAGCCCGCGTGATTTCTCCGTAGTGGCCTCGTGCCAAAGTGGCAAGCGAATCCACCTCTGCCAGCACCTCTCGGCCCAAGGCTGTCAGTTTTCCCGCTGCCTGAGCACGCTGCAAGATTTGGCGCGGCCGCTCATAGTCCGTTTTCTGCATCAAATAGCGCGAACCGTTGCGTGCAAAGAGTTGGAGCGCAATGGGAGTATAGCCGCGGGGTATAGGTGTGCTTTTCTCTTGGCGCGGTTCCTTGTAGACATATAAGCTCCCCGCCGCACGATAGAGATCGGCGTAGATTTCCTGCCGTGCATCCGTAGCGGGTGTGTCGTGCCACGGCCACAGCAGGACAGAAAGCAAGGTTGTCAACAAGTTCAATAGCATCATGTTGCGCAAGATACGTGTTTATTTTCGTTAGGTCAAAACTTTTCCTAAAATAATTCCTATCTTGCGCTTTCAAAACTCCGACGCATTGAAAATTCTATCTCTCTTTTTGTCCCTTTTCTCCCTCTGCGCCGTGGCTCAAACCGCGGTGCCAACGTTCCGTCCCGATAGTGCCCATCTGGGCGTGGCACTGGAAGTGATGCCCGGCCGTGTGCTCAAAATCGACCCTTACGAGCGGATGTGGCTGCATGGAAACAAGAACATCAGCGTAGGGCTGGCACTGAACTATCGTACGCGCCCCGAGGATGCCGACTCCTTTGCGGCGGACTACAACTACCCGACGTTCTCCGTTGGGTTGCTTTGGGGAAATTACCATAATGTGACGATGCACAAAGAAGCAGCACCCGATTGGGGACAGGCCGTACCTGTCGATTATGTGTCGCGGATGGGGCAGGTGTGGACGCTCTATGGCGGTTTCTTGCGCCCTTTGCTCCGCCGCCCTCATTGGGAGGTGGACTATGCCCTCAATTTTGGAGTTGGCATGGCTTCGCGTTTCTACAATCGGCATAATAATGTCGATAACGAACTCTTGGGGAGTCGTTGGAATATTTATTTCGGTGCTGGTCTTCGCGCTTCCTATTGGTTTTCGCCGCATTGGGCGATGCAGTTGGGCATGGAATTTCGCCACCACAGTAATGGTGCGCTCGATCGTCCCAATAAGGGGGAAAACTCAGTGGGACCGAGTCTGACTCTCCTCTATTATCCTTCAGCTCCCGCGGAAGATCTCCGACTGCAGCAGGTCGAGAGCGGAGCGCCGTCCTCCTTTGTGAGCCGCTTCTATTGGGGGGCGCAGTTGGGCATAGGCGGAAAATCTCTTTTGGAGGATTGGCTCAAAACGCAGTATAACACGTCTCCGTCGCACCCCGACTATCGTACGGGACATTTCCGTATCTATCCCACTTACAGTCTGCAATTCAATTTCATGTATCGCTATGCGCGGCGCTGGGCAAGTGGCCTGGGGCTCGATCTCAACTATGCGCAGGCGGCGCACCATATTGCCGCGCTCGACCGTGCAGCAGGTATTCAGTTGCCCCATTCCCCGTGGTCGGTGGGACTTGCCGCGCGTCATGAAGTTTTCTATCACAACCTCTCGTTAGCTATGTCCTTAGGCGTTTATCTCCACCGCCAAATGGGGCAGGAAGCCAAGTGGGAGGAAAAGCCCTACTATGAGCGCATCGGTCTGCGCTACCATTTCCCGCGCTGGAAGGGTTTCTATCTCGGCGGCGATGTGAAAGCCCATCTCACCAAGGCCGATTTCACCGAATTTGTTATAGGCATGGAGTTTTGAAAATCCCATACAGTAGTCTCCCACTTACTCTCCCGTTTGTGTGGCTTTTCTGTCCACGCTTTCAGTGCGGCACCGCCGGTGTCGGAGGATGGTGCTGCTTACAGTCCACGGGTTCTCCCTCACTATCGTTCGGGTATCACCCGCGGTTACGCATAGTGCACCTCCGCCGGAGGTGTGAGTTATTTTTGCCCACTATTTCTTTGCGATCTTCCTCCTTTTGTGCACCTATCACCTTTTATCGGAATGTTTTCACCCACTGTCCCCGGCGGGGACACCCCATGCTTAACCGCGGGTGATGCCCGAGCAGAGCGAGGGAGAACCCGTGGGTAAGTGATATAGAATTTTCCGACACCGCCGGTGTCGCACTGCATCCACGTTGTCGCTAACTCTGTCATTCGCTCCAGTGCTTTTTCTACACCCTTTCTGAAGGAGCAGAAAAGGTGCGATAGAGCGCGGCGTAAATATCCTTATAGCGTTTGAAAATACAATAAGGGCGTCAGCTGACAGCCTTATTGTGTCAGCTGACGCAATAAGGATATTTTTTGCTTCAGTAAGTTGAGATGTTAGGTGTTTAGAATCAATGGTTTATGTGTACGAGGCGTGAGGCTATTTTTGCTTCTGCCTGTTATAGGGGCATAGATCAATGGTGAGTTCCTTGTGTTGCTTATCTGATAGGTGCATATTTTTCAAGAGGTTTAATAGTTCCTCTTGGCGAGGTTGCCCTAAAGTCATACGATACCAAGTGAGCACATCGATGAGGCGTTGGTATTTATATTTGTCGCGACTGAGTGGGTAGAGCGGCACTATTCGTTCGATGCGTTCGAGCTTTTCGCGCTGTTTCTCTGTGAATTGGTCCATCGGTAAGCACCAGTAGGGCACAATCTCGGAATAGCTACCTTTCAATTCGGCGTATCCCATGTCGAAGAGTTCGTCCCACGTGTGATAAGTTTCACTACTGTATAGTTTTGCCACATTTCTGCGAATGGCCAAACATTTATAGCGGTTGATGCGGCCTTCACGCTGCTCGAGATCAACGGGGTTGGAGGGAAGATTCCAATGCACTATCTTGCGGGCGTACCAATGGAAGTCCAATCCTTCTTGCCCAATGGATGTGGTGGAAAGGATGAAAGGACGGAAAGGTGAGTTGAAAGCCATGCGAATGTTTTTGGAGCGCGCCACGGATTTGTCTGTGATGGTCTTGTCGATAAAAGGAATGGCAAAGTGGCAGCGCATCTGCTGTTTTTTCTCCTCCTTGCCCAAGGAGTCCTTGGTGTCGATGCTCAGATTGCTGGTGCCGATAATCGCCTCGGTGATGCTTTCGCCCAAGAAGTTGGTTTCTAGCATGTGGGCATACTCATCAAGCACAGCTTGCAAATTGCCCACGGCGCAGTAGTCGAGCACGGACTCGTAGTAGTCCTCCTCGCTTTTTTTGCTGTATAAAACGTCAATAATGGCGGCACTTTCGGGTTTGTTGAAAACCGAAATAACGGCTTTCGCCACCCGTTGGGCGTCGTCTTTATCTTTTGATTGGCGGTAGGCGCAGACAGCCGGCGAGGCGATGGCGATATTTGTCAGAACGTCTAAAGCGTTGGACGGTATGTAGAGATTGGTCACGTCTTCGGGTGTCTCCCCGTCGAGAATCTTCATGATAGAGAGAATGATTCTGGCATTGTTTCGCCCACGCTGTGGCAGAGAACGGAGCAGTTCGTGTTCGGAAAATTTTTGTTGAATCCTTTGCTTGATTTCTTTTCGAATGGTGGAAAGTTCTTTGCCGTAGAAATCGGCAGGGGAGAAGACAGAAGTCAGTGTTTGGCAAGGGTATTCTAAAAGATTATCAGCTTTCAAACGATTCTCACCATAACGATTCTTCTTCTGGGCGGTATAGCGTATTTGCTTATCGCTTTCTCTCAATTTGCCAAAAGTGTAAAGTTCCTCGTAGTAGGACATCATCACGGAAATCATTCTGGGTACCATTTCCCATGAAGAGAAGAGCAGAATCTTAGAAAAACTTTTGGCTTCGTCAGTCTCAAAAACGCCTTCCGCCTTATAGTAGGGATAAGAAGCCGGAACCCACAATAATAGATGCGTCTTCTTTTTGTGGTATTCTCCAAAAACAAGGTCGTGGAGATATTTCAGTTTGCCGCTGCCAGCTTTTATAGGCCTATATTTGTTGATGGCCGACTTGGAGAGTAGCAGCGTATCCATTTTGTGACGGCCTTGATTGCCACTTTCTTGTAGAGCTTTCACGATGCGCTTCTTCAGTTCGTATTTGTCCATGAAGGAAAGCAGATACGGCGAAGATTTGACATACTCCATCGGAACATTTCCTAAGCGATTTTTAGGATTCTCCTCCGAAAGAGAATCCATCAGCTTTTGACATTCAGCAAAGGAAAGAATGTCCTCAGGAAGTACCTGCACATCCTCCACATGTTTATCATTGATGATATGACTATTGAAACGCTCCGTGCGGCACATCACGCTGTATAGTTGTTCTTCCGCCAAGTTTTTTGCCGTGATAATTGGTTGCAAATTGACCACATCGGTGCGTTTGAGCGCAGCAGAATAGCGTTGCCAGATGAGCTGAAACTGTTTTGTCTTGTCTTTGCTGGCAAAGAGAAAATCCATCACTTTCACGAAGTCGTTGTAATGTTCATCCTTGCCGTCAGTGTTGAGCTCTTCGAGTGTAGAATAAGGTTTGTAGGGAGTGGCCGAAAGCAGCAGAATTTTAGTGTTGGAGCGTTTGTCGTCGAAGAACTTGTTTGCCAGCATAGATTGTTCGTCCTCGCCCTGTTCCAGGAGCGAGTTGAAGCGTTGAAACTCATCCATGACAACTAAGTCGGGATCGAGCATATCAATACTTATCTCTGCAAAGATGCGGCGCAACGTGTTGATGATGGTGGAGCGTTGTTGATTGTCGCAACCATTTTGGGCAAACTCCACGAGTTGGTTCGCCGTTTCGTTGGAGAGCTTTGTTTGTAGTTTCTTATGGATCTCTTGTAGATAGTCCTTTCCACATTCTTGGATGTAGGAGTTGTAGCGATTGATAAGTTCTTGCCAATCTTTTACGCCACAACTGAGAAATTTCTGCACTTCACTTTTATGGACAGTAAAGCAATCCATCCGGCACAAGATATTACAAATCAAAGCGCGTTCTTTGGCTATGCCTTGCGCACTATAGAAGCGGAAAGAGGTGGACGGAGTGAGCGGAATGATGGATTCGGGCATATTTCCCGTGCTCTGCTGCTGAGCGATACGCTTTTCGGCCAACTTGATGTGGAGATGCTGCATAGAAAGGCGGCTATCGCTGATGCTCATGCAGTTGTCAATGCCTAATTTCTTTATGTTTTGGTCGGCTATGTTTGCATTAGAACAGATGTAGACCACTTTGAAGAAATCATCGTTCATCTCCTTGTGCCACTCTCTCACCAGCTGGATGACCTGTCGGGCAACAAAGGTTTTGCCCAACCCCACCTCGTCAGCTAAGAGGACACGGCGATGCCCCAAATCTTTATAGATGTGGAGAATGCGTTCGGCAGTGGCGCGCTGGAAATCTTTTATGTCTTGGCTCATAAGCGTTTGATCTGTTTGAGAACTTTTTCAAAAGTTTCGTACATCTCTTTGAAATTCTCTGGGCGCACGTTTTCTTCTGCCTTATCGATGAGTTGCCGAATGGCAGCGATACGGTCGGGGTTGGTGTAGGCTTTTCTAACCATATCTTCATAGAGAGAAGTGCAGATTAGTTGTTCCAAGGAGGAAGCTTTGTCGCTGTCGTTTTCGTTTTCCAACAGCTGAGTCTCCACGATGTATTGTTCTATGTCGTCGGTGAGCATGAAGGAAAGATAGTTGATAAACTTTGCCTTGGTGTTGATAATAGAGCGGAAAATAGCTGTGTCCCGTTCTTCAGGCATTCCTATTGTTGGAATTTTTATCACACGGCGTAAGTCGCCTGTTTGGATGACATAGAACTCAGTGAGCATTGATAGCTCCAAATCTGTAAATACCATTCCATCAGCTAAGTTTGATTCTATCCCTTCGCAGCCTAAAGGATAGAGCGAAAGGGATTGTTTGGGAAGTTGGCTTTGGCAGCAATGAATGGTGACGGAATAAAGAGAGTTGCACGGCTTTATTTCTGCTTTTTGTATGGCAGCAATGGCAGTACGCAGTACCCTTTCGTTGGGTACGTCTTCCTTAGTTGTATCATCATCGGGGATTGCTACCACCTCTTCAAACATACATTCATCGCTGTCGTTGATCAGTTCGCTGCGAAACTTATCGTAAGATGTTGTATAGGGAGAAAACTGCAACTGGAGTAGGAACTCAACATTGCGCCCAAAGCCATTTGTCGTGGCATTGGTAGAACTAAGATAGAGGCGGTTATAGCTTTGATTGCCTTCTTGAGAACGAATGAAATATACTTTTTCGTGTAAGTCTACTATCACATCTTTTTCCTCCTTGTCCGTTAGCACCTCCTTTGGAGCATAGATGCCATGGTTGAACATTTGCATCATTTCTGGCTTGATGGAAGAGTGTCTTGTGATCAAAGTCTTTTTTGCATTGGGAGTACAGTTCACCATTTTCTTGAGCACGTTGTGGTCTACAAACGGAGAGATGATGAGCATCTCCGCCGCGTGCTTCAAGATGTTTTGTTCTAAGCATGCTGTGGTTCCATCGTGGTTCGAGATACCCATAGGGAAGAAGTTGTAGTCTTCAAATGGGGAGTCCTCTAAGTTGAATCTTTCGATGTAACGAATGTCTTCGCAAATGGCTTTGATCTTCTTCTTGATCGTAGGGCTCTCTTCCTTCTCGATGAGCCATGCAAGAAAGTCGATGAGTGGAGTGTGCTTTTCTCTGGCCTTCTCGGTGGCAGGTTCCGTTTTGATTTTTCCTACCATTTCGCACACTATGTCCAAATCGTGCGAACAGGTTAGATTGCGCGAGAGTACTACCAGTTTGATTTGCTTTTCGCCCGTTTCGGGATTTGTTTCTTTGATGACCCACAGTTTCGGGTGGAAGTTGACATAGCCGTTACCTTTATTGGGCAAAGTCACTTGCACAACGCTGTGTTCCAGAAGTGAGTATAACTTGGAGTTGGCTTGTGGCACTGCGATGCAACCTGCATTACAGAATACGGCAAACTTATCCGCAGAGCGATTGATAGCTTCTAAAATGAAATGTGGCGAACGCATGGTATCTTCCGTCAATTCTGCCATGGTTCCAAGCATGAACGGCACTGACAGCAGCGTGGGCATATCCAGGCTATAAGTGGTGCAGATAGCATAATCCACTACAAAGCCGTCGCTTTGCATCACTTCGGTATAGACAATATCATTCCATAAAGTATCAGCCATTGTTCGTGTCTTTTCTTAGTTCATCCGCAAAAATCTTCACTGTTTCCCATCGATAGGAAAGTTTATAGAAGTGGATGCGTTTTTTAGGATTGTAGGTGTAAGCAGGATTTCCTATTTTTCGGCGCGACTTCTTGACGTCCCTCTCACGCTTGATGATGAGTTGGTCCAAGGCGCCTCCCACTTGCGTGTCGTTGGCAAAGAGTTGTTCCGTAATGTTTTTACAAAATCTCTTACTGCTATTCTCACTGATGGTAATAGCATTTAGAACCTTGTCGATATCTGTGCCGCTATTGCGAAATTCCGCGAGCTTCTCCTCAAAGAGCGTGCGCAATTCTTCGTCTTGATATCGAGAGAAAATATAGTTGTAGCGAATATGTATCATGTACATAAAGTCGGCGAAGCGTCTCGCTAAGTCTTGAGTTTCTGCTAAATCTGCGGGAAGAAGAGCGGCCGGGATTTGCTCAAAAGTTTCAGCTATCGGGAAATCTGGATTGTCCACAATGTAGCGCAACAAAGAGTTTTTGCACTCTTTGGCATTAAGAATATGGTCGACAATAAAAGCTTTATCCTCCGCAGTAAGGTCTAAAGAACACCGCTGCGTGAAATCATAATCAACGTTGGGGAAGGAGCAGAACTGAAAGATATTGGGCTTTTCTCCCGTGTCATTATTCGTGTCTTCATCCTCGCTTTTGATAGCTTTTGGTGCATTGTGAAGAGCTTTTGAAGCCGAATAGATAAGCTCGTACAATTGCGTGCTACGTAAGATTTCAAAGGTTTGCAGCCCCGTATTGTAGATGTAGGCGGGATCGTATTTTACATAATTATTGGAGTTCTTATTGATCATGTCGCTCCCCGTAATGCCCCGTTTGTCTGTGCTTCCCTCATAGAGGTTTTTTGTCATAATTTTCTCCAACCGTATTATTTCAGCTTTCACTTCATTGGGGCGGTTGTAGCGTTTCTCCGTAGCTTTGCGATAGAGCTGCGGCATGAGCGAAAAGTATTTTATATGTTTTTGCAGGGTTGATATACCTGGAAACATCTTATCGGCGAAAGCGTCTCGAATTCGTCCAATGCCTAATTCATCAAGCGCGACTGACTCCGAAGTCAGCTTCAAAACTTGCAACACCCGAGCCTGTTCTTCTTTGTTGCTATGTATATATCCCAGTTTCATTTTGTTTCTCGTAGTAGTGTCTTAAAAGTGTCTACATTTACAGTAGCGGTAGTTGAGAGGCGATATGGACGGAGACCGATCTTTGTGAGGAGCTGATCTTTGAGCGCATCGCGTTGTTGCTGTACTTCACTATTATGATGGAAACTCCACCCATCTACTTCTATTATTTGAAGTGGTTGTTTGGTGAGTGAATTATAGATGAGAAAATCTACATGCGTGAGTGGGTTTTCAGCAAAGCTTCTTTCTTCATTAGTCAGTAAACTCCAATCTCCAATCAGTTTTGATAACGGATAATGACATACTACTTCTGTGTTGATCAAATTTAATTCAGAAATAGCTGTGAGAAGTGTATCATAAATAAGGTTTTCAGAAAAATGTTCAGAAATAGCAGGGTGAGCTGCTTTGTATGCCAATCGTTCTGCTGTATATTGTTTGTAGAGCAAATCAAAAACGGAGTGCAGCTTACTTTCCTGTACTTCAAAGTTGTTGTACTTTATGTAGGCTATGAGCTGTGCCAAGTTAGATTCTGGCGGCATATCATTGCCCGTGGTGACGAAGCAAAGATGATTCTTTGCACGCGAAATGGCAACATTGAGGAGATTTGCATCATCAGAAAATTCCGTTGGTTCATTATCTACCGTACTCATGATGATTGTGTCGCATTCTCGCCCTTGATATTTGTGTACTGTGCTTGCGATGTCTTTACCCAACGTCTTATTGATTTCATCAGCTTGGTTGCGATAAGGAGTGATAATCCCCACACTGTCAGAGTGAGAATGTTCCGGCATAACCTCCTGTGTGATAACGTCAATCTCTCTCTGGTTTAAACGCTGGCGAGCATGATTGCCCTTTACGGTGCGAACTACTTTTAGTACGTTCTCTTCGTTATTATCAGTTGTCATCGTTATCAGTTCTCCATTGTAGAAGCACTGATTACAGAACTCAATAATTTTAGGGTGGCAGCGATAATGTTCTCGAAGTAGGGTGACAGGAACATTCTTGAAGACTTCGCTGCAAGAGCTTAGGAAACTATGTGTTAAAGCGTTGTATTTGTCGTCTATATTATAGCTGGCCTGAATAGCACTCAATGCTAGTGCTTCTTCTGGGCTTACAACATTGGGAAGTTGTTTGTCGTCGCCAACAATCACGGCATTCGTGGCGCACGAAAGAGCTAAGGCACCTGTTTTTATATCCACTTGTGAAGCTTCGTCCATAATCACATAGTCGAATACTATATCTTTACTTATACAACTCTTGGCAGAATATGTGGTACTGAGTACAACGGGATATTCTTTTAGGAAATCTTCTGTTCGAGCTTTGATATCTTTGATGGAGAAAACTTTTCGTCCACCAGTCCCATACCCATATCGTTTTGCAATTTTGCTCTTCAATATTCCTAAAGAGGCCGAACGCAAATCTTTCACGTTTTGCTTGAGATTGATCGATTGAAGTGTAGATTCAATGCTTTGTAGCTCTTGCTCGATTTCTGTTTTTCTTGAGTAGTAATAAGCTTTTTCTAGACTATCAGTGATAATATTTGGTTCTTTGTTGAGAAAGGAAAAAGTTCTATAGCCTAAGGAGAGAGTCCATTTTAGTCGGAATAGAAATCCTGGATGTTGTTCTTTTTCTATCTTCATCTGGTACAGATTAAATAGCTTCATTAGCAGCCTAGAAGGCTTACTATAGAGCCATTTGTTATCTGTACTGCTTGCTCTCAGCATTTCTTTATATGTTGTCTCCTTTAGTAGTGCATCATACTCTGCCTTTAGTTGGGCATGGCGTAACTGACCATCAAAACCTTGCGACACGTTCTCTAGAGCTTCTTGTGCCTGCCGCATAGTTGTAGAGTCTTTTTCCATACTCCTCCATGTGGTCATGTTAGGATAGAACGTTTGGTTAGCTATGAAAGCTTCTTTATTCTTAACACTTCCTAGTTTTGCCACGATAAAACCAAGCCCTTCTGCTTCCAACTTTTCTGCTACGTTCTCTACCGCGGAGTTGTTGTTAGATACAACAAGTATGGTTTTTCCAGCTACGAGTAAATTGGATATGATATTAAGGATTGTTTGTGTCTTTCCAGTACCTGGAGGTCCTTGTATAATGCTCACTTGATGTGTTAAAGCTGCTTCTACTGCTGTTTTCTGACTAGCATTGCACCCGAAAGGGTAGAGCACTAATTTGGGTAAATTGTGTGTCGTTAGTTTGGTTTTATCGCCAAGATATTGAGCTAAGGGTACGTTATCGCGCATTCTATCCACCAACTCAAATTGCTTAGAGAGTATGTTTTCTTCATCTTTCGCCACTAATCCAGTTTCGGCTGCCATTTTGCATAAATAATCCCATATGGAGTTGCTGCCATTCTTATCAATAGGTGTGCGAGTGATGTAGACCTCCTTCCCCTCCAAGTTTTCATTATATCCATTGGCGTAGCTGACGCGATAAAAGGTGTAACGCCCGTCGGTAAAGCGTAGCACTTCTGTTGCGTTTGTGATATGTCTGTTCTTGATGTACAAACCCTTTTCGCTAAGATTTATCTTTACGGGATCAACAAGGTACAGCAATCGTGCTTTATTATAGTTGAATATACGCGTTGAGGAAGAGAAGCGAACAGCCCACAGGCCGTTGTGAGTTAAACTGATAGAAGATACATGCTCTGTGATAAACATTCGCTTATAATCACGTTGCTCTATATCTACTATCATACATTGTTTTGGATCCATCTACATTTTTGGATATAGAAAAGTTCTCTGTTAAGCAATATGCTCTACTCAAAATAGAAGCAGAGGGAGACCATGTTGAAAGTGGCACGGTCAACGCTTTGTGTGAAGAGATATTGTGAAGAATCGGTCAGGTCTGGACGATTCTTACGGAGAATATTGTTGAGGCCGAAGCTGAATTTTAGTTCGGGGATGAGCTTGAAGTAGGGGAGGTAGAGGTCGCAACCGAGACCTATTTCAAGGGTCGTGGTGTAGGGCGTGGAACGAAGCAGTGTTTGTTTGCCGCTCGTGAGGTCGTACATGGGCGCGATTCCTGCAATCACGTAGGGGCGGTAGTTGTTGAAGCGGGGGCCGGATACTTTTAGATCGATGGGCATTCCGATATAGCAGGACTTCATGTCTTGTGTCTTGGTTTCTCCATCGGCGAGGTTGCGGAATTTAATGTGTTTCGAACCGAAATGGAGCCCCGGACTGAGGCGCAGGTTTAGCCAAGAGGCCAGTTTCCAATCGCCCAAGATGCCCACGCTGAAGCCGAAGTTCTGCCCATCATTCTCCGCCGTCCATTGTGCTCCCGAATTGGGGTCGATGTGGCCACTATTTTGCAGTCTTATACCTTGATCGTGAACGCCAACGAAGAAACCGTAATGGAATTGCCGCTCATCGATGTAGGGCTTGTTCTGGATTTTGCGCTCTTGGGCGATGCCGTTCAGAGCGAACAGCATAGCGAGCAGTAGGCAATATATGTGTTTGAGTGGAGTCATATCTCTAAACTTAACGGCGGGTCGCGGTATTTATTGTGTATGCTCTGCCCTTCTAGAATGTGTAGTTTGAAACGCACTGTTCCTAATCAGAAAGGAACATGAGAAGAAGAACGGTATGCTTTTGTAGTGGCGCGATAAAAAAAGAACGGCTCCAAGTCCATATTAGACTTGAGCCGTTGAGTCTGTTGTTTTGTTGAAACAGAGGATTACTCGCCTGGAGCGATTGCGCCTGATGGGCAAACGTCTGCACAAGTACCGCAGTCAACACAAGAGTTAGGATCAATAGAGTAACGATCGCCTTCGGAAATTGCGCCGGAGGGACATTCGTCGATGCAAGTGCCGCATGCAACGCAGTCTTCGCTAATTACATAAGCCATAGTAGTAAAAATTAAAAATTTAAATTGTTGTTATGTTATGTTTCCAAAAGGAAATGGACTGCAAAGTTAGTGGTTCGCTCGAAACTCTCAAAACTTTTTCTGCTTTTTTATGAAAGAAAGGACGTATAGCAGTTTTCTGATGGTTGGAGCATGGGAGAATATGTTTTTTTTGCTTCTTCTACTTGTCGTTTTCATAGAAAGTGTTTGCGGACAAGGCGTTTTTAACTATTTTTGCGACTTGAATTCACATTCATATACATAAGGAATGTCATGACAGACCACCAAACACAAAAACTAAGGAGTATTGTGCAGACAATGTCGCCTATTTCTCTGGAGGAAATGTCCTCCATACGCCTCATGAAGCGTATGGATCAAAAGTTTGTTACCGATGCGAATACGCTGATATGCCTACTCGCGCTGCTCCATGAGGACTATTTCTGTCAGGAAGTGAAAGGGTTGCGCATCACCTCGTATCGCACTGTGTATTGGGACGAACTTACCGAGCATCTTCTCTATCATACTCACGAAACAGGCCGCTTACCACGCATGAAGGTAAGGGCACGAACGTATGTGGAATCGAAGCTGTCGTTTTTAGAAATAAAAAAGAAAAATAATCACGGTAAGACACGAAAGAAACGTATAGAAGTGCCCTCCATTCAAGCCGTTGCCGAAGAGGGAGTTGGGGAAGAATTTCTCAACGAACAAACGGGGCTTTCGTTTGCCAATCTCGCTCCGGCCGTGGGAAACCGCTTTCAACGCATCACGCTGGTGAACCGTGCGAAGACGGAGCGTCTGACGATAGATTTTAACCTCCATTTTGACAATTTTGAGACGCAACGCCGAGCTGCTCTTGAGAACGTTGCCGTCATAGAACTCAAGCGCGATGGCCGCGTGGCTTCGCCCGTGCTCGACCACCTTCGCCTTTTGCGCATCAAGCCCAGCGGATTTAGCAAATACTGTATTGGTTCGGCACTTACCAACGATGCCTTGCGACAAAATCTCATCAAAGAAAAACTACATACCATTCAGCGCATCGCTATGCGAGGAGCTGAAGACAATCCAACGATATAAATTTAAAAAACATCATGATTCTCTTAACTAACATCTCTGAGCTTCTCACTCCTCTCGACCCTGAAGAAACTTTCGCAGGGCTTGAACTTCTCAAATTAAGCCTTAGCTTTGGCCTTAACTTCTTAATGGTATGGGTCATCTGCCATTTCCTCTATTATCCAAAAGGTCATCGCCGCGACTACTATTTCACGTTTATCCTTCTGAGTGTGGCCATCTTCATGATGATTTATCTGATGAATGGATCGCAGATGGAGATTGGTGCTGCATTGGGACTTTTTGCCGTATTCGGTATTTTGCGCTATCGCACAGAGAGTGTGCCCATTCGCGAGATGACCTATCTTTTCTATCTCGTTGCAATCTCCGTGGTGAATGGCTCCACGGACCACATGGACCTCTTGGAGAAACTCATGGCAAACGTAATCTTCCTCGGTGTGGTATGGGGGTCAGAGCGTTTTGCCTTGCAAAATAAAGTGGGATGCAAGTATGTGAAGTATGATAATATCAAACTCATCACCCCCGACAAAAGCGAAGAACTCAAGGCCGACTTAGAAAAGCGACTCGGCGTGAAGGTTCAGCGTGTGGAAGTGGGAGCTGTGGATTTCATCAAAGATATGACCATGCTCCGTGTCTATTATATCGACAATTCCGATCGCCTAAAGACCGTGGATCACATGACTAACCTCAAAGACGACAATGCGTTTGAATAAAACATTTATATTACTGGTAGCCACCATGCTGTCGCTGCCCGCTGCCGCCGATGATTTCGGCCTTTGGCCCGAAGTGGGCGTAGAGAAAAAGTTGGGGCGTTTCTCCGTTGAGGCTTCTGCTGGTATGCGCTTCGATGATGCTGTGAGCCGCCTCACGCGCACCGATTTGGGCGTAGGAGTGGACTATAAGCTCCTTAAGTTTTTGAAACTCGGTGTGGGGTATGATTTCATTCGCGATTATACTGGACCAGAGGAGGAAGTTCACTACAACAGTTCCAAGGGGATGAACGGCTACGACGTGAAGCAATCCTATTGGCGCACAAAGCATCGCTTCCATTTCGATGCTACAGGGAAATACCGTGTGGGGCGTTTCACCTTCTCTCTGCGCGAACGCTATCAGCTCACTCGTAACATGGCTGTCACGGTGACGGAGAACAAATACCGCGGCATAGTGTCCGATCCCGCCACCTATGAGGGAGCAACCTATCAAGGCTCTTTCAACGACAACGTCTATGCTTACAGAGAGAGCAAAACAAAGGAAAAAGATGCTAAAACAAAGCATTTCTTGCGTTCACGCCTCGGAGTGTCGTACAACATAGCGCGCTGTCCTATCACGCCTTTCACCTCCTTTGAGATTAGCAACAATCTGGCAAATGGCTTTTCTCTCGACAAACGCCGCTGGATTCTGGGCGCCGATTGGAAGGTGGCGCGCCAACACTCTGTTTCGTTGGCTTATGTCTTCACCAATGGCGATGATGGCGACAATGATGCCAACTCCTTCGCCATCAATGTTGGCTATACTTTCAGTTTTTAAGATTCTATACTCTCGCTTATGCAACGTATTTTTACCCTCGCTGCCTTTTTGCTCCTCATGATGGGCGCAAAGGCACAAACTTATAGCTATCTGACGTTCCAGCATACAGATGGAACGCAGAAAAGCCTAACCGCCAATGGTTTGAAGATAACATTTTCTGGAAACACACTGACCGCCACCAGCATGGAAGGAACAACCACACTGGCTCTGACGGATCTCTCCAAGATGTTCTTCACCTCCGAAGTGTCTGGTGTTCTCAATCCCACAGATGGGCAAACGCTCGTCACGATAGGGGAGGGAAGCGTCAGCGTGTCGGCTCCAGTGGGCACCACCATTCGTGTGTATACCACTGACGGTCGTTTGCTCACCAACTTCCGCAAGCGTTGGAACGGGACAGAAGAGATATGCGCTGGTTTGGAGCGCGGTCTCTACCTCGTTAGTGTTGGCAGTGTCACCTCTAAAGTTTACATCCGATGAAAAAGCTTTTTCTCCTTTTGATCACAATGTGTTGCGCCTTGTCAGTTGAGGCACAAACACTCAATATCTACCAAGGCTCGGTTTGCGTGGGCGTTTCAGCCGCCGATGCCGCCGATATGACTTACGACAACGGAACAACGCTAACCGTTGCAGGGCGCACATATACCATTGCCGATATTGATTCTATCGTTGTTAATAGCCGCCCCGTCACGGCAGGGCAGGTGGAAGTGTCATACTCCAACGGTGGTGCGCGCGTGTTTATGGCGGGCGATGTTGCCCCCTATCTGACGGCCTCTGTCAGTGGTGCACACGTGAGCATCACGGCAGCCGCAGGTCTGACGCAGGAAGTCAACTACGTTCTGAGCGGCACAAGCTCCGATGGTAGTTTCACGCAAACGGGTAGCTATAAGATGCGACTCACACTCCAAGGGGTGGATCTCACTTCTTCCTCTGGTGCTGCCATCAATGTGCAGAACGGCAAACGCATCAAAGTGGTGCTGGCTGATGGAACGACCAACGCGCTGACCGATGCCGCTTCTGGCTCTCAGAAAGCCTGCTTCTACGTTCGCGGACACGCCGAATTTGCGAGTGGTGGCACGCTGACGCTAACAGGGCGCAAAGCACACGCCTTTGCTTCTGGCGAATACACCGAACTGCATTCTTCTTTGGGGCATATTTATGTGGCTTCTGCGGTGACGGATGGTTTCCATATTGGACAGTATTTCCGTATGGCAGGAGGAAAACTCACGATTGCGGGCGTAAAATCAGACGGCATAGATGTGGCGGCAACAAACCATTCCACGGATGAGAACAACGGACAGGTGATGATCTCTGGCGGAACACTGACGATAGCTCTCGATGCTGCCCATGATGTGAAGGGACTCAAAGCTGACAGCCTGATAACGATCAGCGGAGGTAACATTACTATCACTGGTACGGGCAACGGACAAAAAGGCATAAAGACTGCAACCAACTTGCTGGTGAACAAAGCCTCTGGAACCGCACCAACCCTTACTATCACGCTCACGGGCACTACCTACAACAAGGGACAGGCAGATGAGAGCAAGACGCGCGGCATTAAGGTGGATCGCGACTTCACTTTCGATGGTGGAACTATCAACGTCTCCACTCCTGGCCCAAAAGCAAAAGCCGTTGTTGTGGACGGTACTTACTATTACAAGAGTGGCACTATCAACTGCCCCGTTTCTGCTGCAACAGTTGGCTAACGCCCAATTGCTATCGACTTCTTATTCCGAGAGATTTTTAGCCTCGTCTAAAATCTCTCGGCTTTTGTTTATAAAGAGTTGAGCCGAGCCTATTGTGCATAATTCCTTTTTCTATTACTTCCCCCCACGGGTTCACCCTTCGGGTATCACCCGCGGTTACGCATGGTGTGTCCCCTCCAGGGACAGTGGAGATACCCTCGGATTCCTCCATCTATCTTAGTACACATAATCTCCCTTTACTATCTCAGCTGCACCCTCGCAGAGCAACTTACGCCTCCGGCGGAGGCGCACCATGCTTAACCGCGGGTGATGCCCGAGCAAAGCGAGGGTGAACCCGTGGGGATATGGACTAAGGGACCTCCGACGCCGGCGGCGTCGCACTGAGAGGGGGGGAAGGGGGTGCCTCTCTTTACAGGATGGGGCACAAAAGGGAGAAGATTTTCTCGATACATTAAGTGGATATTAAAAACTAAAAGAGTATATCACAAATACCCCCTGAACGCACGACGGAGTGCAATATATCGGATTGCTCAAAATGAGAGGGTGAAACTTTACGTTTAATTTTACTGTTGAAGATAATAGCGTATCTGATTTTACCGCCAAAAAACAAAGCTTTTGCGGAAGGTTATGTGAAAAGGGGATATTACTATACAAGAAGATAGTTCAGATATTTTTCATCTTAAATATACTGAGAATAGCTGTACGTTTGCGAGGAATGTAGAAAGGACGTTTGCAAAGGTAGGACTTACGTTCATTGAGCCGAACCCAACGAATAGAGTATAACAAAAGGGTAGTCTTAATGGCTACCCTATTTTTATTTTACTCCTTTAACTCTTATCGAAGGTGTGCTAACGCCTGTTTTGCTGCGTTGTTTCTATCTTGCTCGCTAAGAGCTCTCGTTGGGTTGGGATATTCCGTTTTGCCACAGAAATGTTCTTTTAATTTCCTCACATCATTTGTCATTATCCATAACTTAAAGAAAAGGATAATTTGTAATATACCGAAAATTATCAGCACAATTGCGAATAGGTTTAATTCTTCCATATTGTTTTTAGTTTATTTTTACACCACAAAATATATAATCCTCCATAAATGTGCAAGCTATTCTTTATTTTCTTTAATCTCCTGCACTATTATATATAATTTTTCTATGTCTCTTCTTTTTTGTGATTTGGCAATATGTGATCACTTGCCTTTTCTTTTGTTATAACTGAACGTCCGAGTTGCTTTTCCAATTGATTTCGTGCAGCTTTGGCAACACTTCCACCTTGTCTTGCTACCTGATTATGAGTTTTGAAGTCCTTCGGATT
>QWCO01000338.1_pt1 | contig 29925 bp, 19 predicted proteins | sample 1972611 | NCBI WGS metagenome assembly QWCO01 (sample SAMN09866706, study PRJNA288562) | Human oral metagenome isolate term1_saliva, whole genome shotgun sequencing... | reverse complement strand
CGGACCAACGCTAAATTGCAGGGCTAATCCCACCACAATAAGTCCGGCACCGAAGGCAAAGCCTTCTTTCATTTTCCAGAATTTATTGAACATAAGGAGTAAGAGAAAATAATCGTAGAAAATAGTTGTAGTTAATCTGTGCACAAAACCATCGTCTCCATTCACTATGGACACAGCCACGGCGGCACAGCAAAGCGGAGAAGTGTTGAGAGTAAGCGCGGCGGCAGACGGAGAGGTCTGTCGCCGCGATATAAAGAGAGGTCTAAACGACTCAAACCGATAGCACGGAATTAGAGTTCAATGAGTTTGCCTTTTTGTTTTGCTGATTGCACCCATTTAGGCACAACAGTGTTGAGGAATTTGGCTTTGTCTGCTTGGAGTTTTTTGCCGTCCAGTCCGATATAAGCCCACGCCTTTTCCTTGCTTGAGATGTCGGGCATAGGCACATCGCCCGTAAATCCATGCTTCGCCAACACCTTAGCCACAGCAAGACGAGCTTCTTGTGCATAGCCAAGACTTTGTGCCAAAATGCGTGTCACTTCTTGAGGAGCGTGGAAAGACGCACCGTGACTCGCCACAGCAAAGTCCCAACGCCATTGACTCTTACGGATAGATTGGAGAGCCGCTTTCATTTCAGCATCGGTAGCCCCCTTGTCCCAAGCATATTTTGCTTCGATGTGTGCCTTCGCCAATTCCTTTTCCACACGGTTGCGCACATCGTTCACCATACGTTGACGGTCATAGACGTTCTGACGCAATGTTTCAGCATCTTCGCGGTGACAAGTTTGGCAAGTCTTGTCGATTTTTGCCAAAGGACTCACAATTTGGTGATCGGTATATTTCACACCGCCTTCGCTCACATAAGGCATGTGGCAGTCGGCACACGACACACCGCGTTGTCCGTGGATGCCCATGCGCCAAAGTTCATAGTCAGGGTGTTGCGCTTTGAGGATGGGAGCACGAGAGAGTTTGTGGGTGTAGTCGGAATAGTTCATTTCGTCATAATACTTCTCCATATCTTCCACTGTCCAACCCTTGTCTTGTGGGAAAGTGAGATATTTGCCATCACCCTTGAAGTAGTATTCAGTATGACACTGAGCGCACACCAACGAACGCATATCTTGGTGTGGCTGCTCGCTCACGTTCTGACCGCGACGCGCCCAGGCTTCGTAGAGTGCAGGACGTGCAGGCTTCAATTTCATAGTGCGAGCATCGTGACAGTCGGAGCAACCAATGGTATTGACAATTTCGTTACCCCATTTGCTCCAAGGAGCTTTGTAGAATTCAGCAATACCCTTTTCGCGCATGATGCGAGGCACGTCGGGACTCTTACAAGTCCAGCAAGTACCAGGTTGTATATCGCCATTGCCGTTCACACCAGGTGCACCCGTGCGAAGAATTTCGCGCATATCTTCTACGGCATGTTTGTGACCACGAGGAGTGTTATATTCCATAGCGAAAGAATAACCTGCCCAAAGCACCACCATTTCGGGGCGTTTCGCAAGCACATCCTCGCGCTGCGAACTATTGAACTCACCTTTATAAGAAGTATCAGCTGTCATTGCCCACGTTTGATATTCACGGGGGAAGTCTTCAGCAAACTTTTCGTTGGGAGAAACGATAGAATCTTCAAATATGTTTTTGCGATTGTTGTAAATGCTCACCACCTCAGCGCGACGCTCGAGGAGAGAGGAAACGATGAGCCCGAGAACGAAGACTGCAACCATAGAGCCTCCAAATAAGAGCCATCCTTGCCAGCGTTTCAATTGTTGTGCCATGATCTTGTATGTCTTTTTATGTTTGTGTTATCCTGTTTGTTGTGTCCTTTTGCACCTTCATGCCTATTTCAGCATACCCTGTAACCAGTCGGGTACGGGAGATTTGGGAAGAGGCACTTCAGCTTTGGGAGTGGAAGAAAGCGAATTCATTTTGCCGTGTGCCACATCGCGGTGACAATCCCAGCAGGCTTTCCCTTCACCACACTTCGCATCCATATAAGTTATGCGTCCTGTGTTCACCAGTTCTGTGTTCAATGTGGTGTGACAACGCACACAGTTTTCCATAATCACCTCAGCACTCTCATCAATGGCTTGGATGGATTGTCGCTCTTGGCGAGTCACAAATTTGTAAACGTGATTCATACCATCCTTTCCTTTGAAAAAATACTTTCGGAACACGTTGTCGTGCGGCACGTGGCAATCATTGCACGTTGTGTTTCGGGCGTGTGCCCCGTGCATCCACGTAGCGTAGTAGGGAGTCATAATGTGACAGTTCACACAAGCCGAAGGATCATTCCCCAAATAGGTGTGAAATCTGAGCAGATACAGGAAAAGTCCTCCTAACCCTACAAAAATTCCACCCACAAGCAGTAGAACTATCTTTTGACGATATCCCAAACGCGGTAGTCGTCGTAGCAATCTGTTCATGATGTTTTGATGTCTATGATTGTTTGTGTATGCTGCAAATATAAGCAACTTTTTCTGATTCAACACATATATCTCCTCATTTTTGAGGATTCCGCGCATAAAAAATGTTTATTTATCGCAGCAGACATATCAAAAGAAAAAAAACTACATTTCAAAGATTTACACACTACGACTTCTCCAGTTGCTTATCCTCATCTCTGTTATTCATCAAAAACAAACGAGGCACTAGGTGCCAAGAAGAAAATGAAAGAAAAAAGAAACGATCTTTTCAATAACGAATAGCACGATCACAATCTAATGACCGATTGTGGGAGTTATTCTCACTTCATAATTTCCTTGATTTTTTTGATCATGACAGTAGCATATTGCATCATGCCATAATCAGAGGGATGCACATAGTCCACCCAAGAGTCAGGATGCAAATTGAGGTCTGCTTGCGAGAGATAAAACAAGTTTTTGACGCCTTCTTTTTGAAGTTGTTTATAAGCCTGCTGCTGCGCTCGGTTGCAGCGTGCACTCTTGTCGCCTTCGGCTTGATAAGTCAACACATTGCTATTGCCAGCATGTTCCACGATAAGAATGGGAACATTGGTCTTACGGAGGCGATAAACCGTCTCTTTCAAACGTTTGATAATTTCACCACTGTCGATGGCTCCCATATTGGGCATACAATCGATGATCACCAACGAAGGACGCTGCTCACAGATGAAGTTCACGACTTCGGATTCTAATTTTCCATTGCCAGAAAAACCAAGATTGATCAAAGGATAATCAAGCATGCGATGCACGATGTTTGCCCACGCCATTCCTGGACGAGAGGCACACGCCCCTTGAGCAATGGAAGTACCATAAAGCACGATGGCATTTTCCTTGACAGCAGGAACAAAAGAAAAGCGGCTCTTTGCTGGTACTCCGATTTCTAAGTGCGAAACCTCGTTATAGAGGGGCAAAAACAATTCATATTCAGCTTCCTTCTTACCCTTGACACCTTTGTCCACCTTGTAATGATAGCGGATGGTATCTCCAAAAGAATAGTTACCAAAACAGAAGCTCTGGTCGTCGCGTCGATACAAGTCTACTCCCGAAACGCCCGTTGATGGCATGTGCGGCATATTTAGCGGCTGCGTCACGGTGTATTTTACCCTTATCTCGGAAGCATCCGTCTTGAATCTGATGGACAGACCAGCGGACTGACACGCCAGTTGCCACACCTTGTCTCGCACCTTACCTTTTGCTCGATTCGGAAGGCGGTGATAGTTGCCCCCATCTTCATTCCACCCTTGATTTTGGAGGTAAGAAGACGATGCGGAAGCTAAAGGATTATGCCAAACGGTTTGAGCAAAACTGGTGGTAGCCGTGACCAAAGACACAAAGATTATCGATAATATTTTTTTCATGACATGTTAGTTTTTTCTTTTCTACTCTGACATTCCCTAAACATTGAGAGCACTGCAAACTTAAATGAAATACTTCAGTTAACCAAATGTAAGATGATATTTCTCCATTCGTTCACAGCCCCATCTGGTCATACTGTCTAGGAATCATCTACCACACTACACCACAATGGTTGGCAAACACAGCTGTAATTTCCTCAAGAATGTTTGCCCCACCGCAGAGAAAGATGTATCTTTGTGGCAAATCAACAAATACATTGAAGAAGCTCCTATCATTGCCTCCCAATGTGGTGGCACAATTTCATAGCGTAAGCGGACGTTCTGCTGAAGAATACTTCTGTACCTCCGACCCTGTCGACCAAAAACTTGGCAGTGGCGGAGGCACTACTTGGTTGCTCGAAGCTGCGCACGAAGCTGAAGCTACCCCAACAACGGATTTCTCCACTTGGCTTGCTCGTGAAAAGCGCATTCTCCTCCATGCAGGAGGACAAAGTCGTCGCCTACCTGCCTATGCCTCTTGTGGCAAGGTGATGCTCCCCATCCCTGTGTTTCGCTGGGCTCGTGGACAACGCATCGACCAAACGTTGCTCGACCTGCAGTTGCCCCTCTACGAACGCATCATGGAGGCGGCACCCGACTCGCTCCACACCTTAGTGGCAAGCGGAGATGTCTACACTCGCGCCACCCAACCGCTGCAAGACATTCCCGAAGCCGACGTAGTGTGCTATGGACTTTGGGTAGAACCCACGCAAGCCACGCATCATGGTGTCTTCATGATGCCACAAACCAATCCCACGCATTTGGATTTCATGCTCCAAAAACCTAGTTTGGAGCAACTCAATGCGCTTTCTGCCACCCACTTTGCCTTGATGGACATCGGCATCTGGCTTTTGTCAGACCGTGCTGTGGAATTGCTCCGTAAGCGATCGATGGATGCGCAGGGACAACGCGTCAACTACGACCTTTATGGTCAGATGGGTTGCGCTCTCGGTTTGCATCCTTCACAAGCAGATGCGGAGTTAGCACAACTCTCCGTGGCTATTCTTCCCCTCCCTGGTGGAGAGTTCTACCACTTTGGCACAACCCCCGAACTCATCGCTTCAACGACAGCTTTGCAGAATGTGGTGAAAGATCAGCGCCTCATCCTACAGCGCGAAATCAAACGCCACCCATCTATCTTCACTCAAAACGCTCGAGTGGAATACCACTTCGACAAATTGCAAGAAAACATTTGGGTGGAGAATGCGCATCTTCCCACTTCTTGGCAACTAGAGCGCAATCACGTCATCACGGGAGTACCAGAAAATGATTGGTCACTTCACTTAGAAGCTGGACAATGTGTAGACCTCGTTGCGGTAGGTGAGCGCGAATGGGCAATTCGTCCCTATGGTTTTGAAGATGCCTTCCGAGGTGCAATCGGAGAAGAAACGACACACTATTTTGGTCGTCCCATGCCCGAATGGCTGGCAGCGCACGGAGTCACCGCACAAGACCTCGGAGGAGCAGAAATCGACCTACAAGCAGCAAAACTCTTCCCCGTTTGTGAAGATTTTGCTTTGGTAGCAGAGCTTCTCACGTGGATGTTGGCAGAACATCCTACCCAAGATTTAGCAGAAACATTCCGCACACTCCCTCGTCTCTCAGCTGATGACATCGCCGCTCGCGCCGATTTGTCACGACAAGAGAAACAGCGCTGTGCTTTTCGTCTAGAAAATCTTGCGCTCCTAGCGTTGCACCACGACCACAGCGTGTTCTATCAAGTAGATCTCGGCGACATGGCGCAAAAGTTTGCCCAAAGCAAACTCACTCTTCCACCAGCGCTCCCCGAAGACACCCCCGTGATGGCACAAATCCGTGACGCCATGTTCCGCTCGCGCTATCTCGATTTGTGCGAACAAGACGGCAGCGCACAAGAACAACGTGCCTTCCGTCTCCTCAGCGAAGGTCTCACCGCTGCGGCACTTCAGCACCGTCAGTTGCCCCAACTCGCCGTGCACCACGACCAAATCGTATGGGCGCGCAGTGCCGTGCGCATCGACATAGCTGGAGGTTGGACAGACACACCACCCTTCTGTCTCAACTCAGGAGGTAATGTGGTGAATCTTGCCGTCGAACTCAACGGACAGCCCCCCTTGCAGGTGTATGTGAAGCCCTGCTCCGAATTCAAGATTGTGTGCCGCAGCATCGACCTTGGTGCCATGGAGGTAGTCACCACCTACGAGGAACTTTCAGCTTTCAACAAGGTGGGTTCTCCTTTCTCCATCCCCAAAGCCGCTCTTGCGCTGTGCGGATTCCTCCCTCAGTTCGCTCCTCACCACAGGTGGGGGGTGGCAAGACCAGTTTGGCGGTGTGTTGCATGGAGTGAAACTCCTGCAAACTCAGTCTGGTTTCGACCAAACTCCCATCGTCCGCTGGTTGCCCGACACCCTCTTCACCGCGTCCGAACATCGTGCCTGCCATTTGCTCTACTACACCGGACTCACTCGCACGGCGAAACACATCCTCACTGAGATTGTGCGTGGCATGTTCCTCAACAGTGCAGACCATTTGCTCATTCTCAATGAGATGAAACAACATGCACTTGATATGTTCGACGTCATTCAGCAAGGCAATCTAGCCGATTATGGTGCTCTAGTAGCGAAGACCTGGAACCTAAACAAACGTCTCGATGCTGGCACCGAACCACCTGCAGTGGCAGCTCTCTGCCAGCAAGTAACCGATCTTTGCAGCGGTTATAAACTCCCGGGCGCAGGCGGTGGTGGCTATTTATATATGGTGGCGAAAGATCCCGATGCTGCTATCCGCATCAAACAGTTGCTCACCGAACACCCGTCTGCACCTTCTGCACGCTTTGTCGACATGACCCTCTCCAACCAAGGATTGCAAATCAGCCGAAGCTAAGCAGTTGGCATCCCCCTGCACCCTCAGCAGCGTTGTAGCATTGCGACGTTGCGAAGTTCTAACAGCATGGAGCTGCGACTTTATAGTGCTATGGCATTGTGGCATTGTGACACAATCCACCGCCACAAATGCTCGCAGTCTACAACCTAAGCGCAGAGTGCAACTTATTTCTCCTTGGGAGAATCACTAACCCACAGAAAATTAGCGCATTTCACGCCCTTATTTTCTAAACATTCTCTAAAATACAAACTATTAGTGGCATTTTTCTAGCATTTAGCACGCTTTTTGCTTTGCTACTACGCAACGAGTAAACCAAGCTACTCATCTCTAGATTTGTCACTCAACATCAAACTTCAGAATATGACTAAAGATCTCATCGACATCATCATCGAAGCTATCCAAGATAAAAAAGGTCGCAACATCGTTGTGGCTGATTTATCCTCTATCATCACCGCATCTACCGACGCTTTCGTAATCTGCACTGCCAATTCTCCTGCACAGATGGAGAGCATCGTAGACAACATCGAAAACATGGCACGTACCCAACTTGGCGAACGTCCTGGTGGTGTAGCCGGTCGCGCTGGTGCACAATGGGTGGCGATGGACTTTGGCAACGTGATGGTACATGTATTCCTTCCCGAAGTGCGCGAATTTTACGATCTCGAGCACCTTTGGAGTGATGCTGCACTCACCGAAATCGCAGACCTTGACTAGTATTCCCTAGTTTATGTTGCTATTCCAATGAAGACTCCACCGGCTTTGTTGCCATATATGATAAAGCCATTCCACAGTGAGTCTCATTAGCCCAAAAACTATTTAGCATCCACAGCTTATGCCGCAACTAAATCCCAAACAACCGCAGAAACCTAAAATGCCGCGGTTTAATCTCAACTGGCTCTATTTCATCATCATCGCAGTCTTAGGAGTCATCCTCTGGCAAGGCAACATGCACCCTGGAAGTGCCACCAAAGAGGTGAGCTATTCAGACATCAAAACCTACATTGCCAAAGGATACACCCAAAATGTAGTCGTCAATAAAACCGATGGTGAAGTGGAAATCACCATTCTTCCAGAAAAGACACGCGAAGTCTTTGGACAAGGCGTGCAACAGCTCGGAAAATCTCCCACCGTGAGTTCGCGCTATCCTTCCACAGACAAAGTGGAGGACTACCTCAACTCTCTCAATTATAAGGGAAAAATCACCTACGAAGAGCATAAGTCCATCCTTCTCAACCTTCTCACGGGCATCTTCCCCATCATGCTCCTTGTTGGTTTTTGGTGGTTCATGCTTCGTAGCGCAGGCGGTGGTGGTGGCGGCGGCATCTTCTCCGTCGGCAAGAGCAAAGCCAAAGAATACAACAAAGACAATGCCGTGCACGTGCTCTTCAAAGACGTAGCAGGACAAGAAGGTGCCAAGCAAGAAGTACAAGAGATTGTAGACTTCTTGAAAAATCCTGACAAATACACCGAACTCGGTGGTAAGATACCCAAGGGTGCACTCCTCGTGGGTCCTCCCGGAACAGGTAAGACACTGTTGGCGAAAGCCGTAGCAGGAGAAGCTGGTGTCCCCTTCTTCTCTATGAGCGGTTCCGACTTCGTGGAGATGTTTGTGGGCGTCGGTGCAAGCCGCGTGCGCGACCTCTTCAAGAAAGCCAAAGAGAAAGCACCTTCCATCGTGTTTATTGACGAAACGACGAACGCGAAAATACCCTCAACCAACTCCTCACCGAGATGGACGGTTTTGGCACCAACTCTGGAGTCATCATCCTTGCTGCCACCAACCGCGTCGATGTGTTGGATAAGGCACTCCTGCGTGCAGGACGTTTCGACCGTCAAATCCACGTTGACCTCCCCGACTTAACCGAGCGCGTGGCTATTTTCAACGTGCATCTTGCGCCTCTCAAATTGCAACCCGGTCTTGACATCGAATTGTTGGCACGCCAAACCCCTGGTTTCTCTGGAGCAGACATTGCCAACGTCTGCAACGAAGCTGCCCTCATCGCAGCGCGCCACGACCGAGAAGCTGTGACCAAACAAGACTTCCTCGATGCAGTAGACCGCATCATTGGTGGTCTAGAAAAGCGCACCAAGGTGATGACCCAAGAAGAAAAGCGAGCCATCGCTATTCACGAAGCCGGTCACGCTTCTGTATCATGGCTCATCGAGCACGCCAATCCGCTCATCAAGGTCACCATCGTGCCGCGCGGACAGTCGCTCGGTGCAGCATGGTATCTCCCCGAAGAGCGTAGCATCACCACCAAAGAACAAATGCTCGACGAGATTTGTGCCACCCTTGCAGGACGTGCAGCCGAAGAAGTCTTCCTCGGACGCATCTCTAGCGGTGCACTCAACGATCTCGAACGTGTCACCCAGCGCGCTTACGGCATGATTGCCTATCTCGGCATGGGCGAAGGACTCCCCAACCTCTCCTACTATTCCAACCAAGAGCAGTTCACCAAGCCCTACTCCGAAGAGACCGCACGTCGCATCGACCACGAAGTGCAACAGCTCATCAACGCACAATACGAACGAGCTAAGCAAATCCTCCGTGAACATGCTGCTCAGCACAACGAACTTGCCGATTTGCTCTGTGAACATGAGGTGATCTTCGCTGCCGATGTCGAAAACATCTTTGGTCCCCGCCCTTGGAAGAGCCGCGCCGACGTGATTCTGGAAGAGAGTCCCGAAGAAGCAGCCAAACTCGCTGTGCTCACTTCCAACGAAAAGAGCACTGACGAAGAAAACGTTGCAGACACCACCCCAACAACTGCTGCAACCGATGCCCCTGCGAGCACTTCCGATGCTGAAGATGCTTCAGAGTCATTGTCCTATCAAAATCCCTCCAACCAAGAACAACAATGAAAAGTTTAATCACCCGCACCATCACAGCCGTGTTTTTTGTTGTTGCCTTGGTGGGTTGCATGATTTGGAGCGAATACTCCTTCGCCCTTTTCTTTGCCCTCGTGGCAGGTATGGGAGTTTGGGAATTCTCTGCCAACGTCAATCGTCATGCCGGAGCCTCTGTCAATGCTTTCATCAGCACAGCAGGAGCCATAGCCTTGGTGTTTGCTGTGAGCCAATGCAGTTCAAGCACGCCCAACTATGCTTCCTTCCTCCCCTTCGTGGGCACATTGCTCTATATCCTCATCAGCGAACTCTATCGACGTGAGAGCAATCCTTTGAAAAACTGGGGCTTCGCCTTTGCAGCTCAACTCTATATTGCGCTTCCCCTTTCGTTGCTCTCCTTCCTAGCCTATCGCTACAATGCAGAGTTGCAATATGTGCGCTACGACTGGTTCCTCCCCCTCTCCATCTTCTTCTTCCTCTGGAGCAGCGACAGTGGTGCCTACCTCGTAGGTTCGGCTTTGAGTCGATATTTCCCTGCCAAACTCTCCCCCCGCATTTCTCCAGGAAAATCATGGGTCGGCAGCATTGGTGGTGGAGTGCTCACCCTCATCGTGGCAGCCGTGTTGTGGCATTTCCGTCCAGAATTACTCAACCTCCCCCAATGGCTAGGTCTTGGTCTGGTGGTTTGCGTGTTTGGCACCTGGGGTGATTTGGTGGAAAGTCTCTTCAAACGCCAACTTGGCATCAAAGATAGTGGACATCTCCTACCTGGTCACGGAGGCATCCTCGATCGCTTCGACTCAGCATTACTTGCGATTCCTGCTGCAGTCATTTATCTCTCGTTCGTAGCACCCATGTTGCAGTAGATTTTTGCTCACATTTGATATTCAATCTCATAGCGACGCCACGTATCTTCCACGGGTGTCGCTATGTTGTGCTATAAGGTGACTTATCCCAACGAGGCAAAGTTTCCAACACATCCACTCCACTTCCTCGCGACCTCCAACATCGACCCCCAAAATACCAGTCCGACACAAAGGTCGTTATAACCAGAGCATTTGATTTTAGCCTCCCTCAAGCCCTAACATCGTTCACTTCCGATGAAGACATCTACCATTTTAAGCAATGAAAAAGCTATAATCAACAAGAAAACAGCAAATAATCTCATTTTTTGACACATACAGTTTGCAGTTTCGAGGAAATATACTAACTTTGCACTAATATGATAAGTCGGTAGATAAAACTATCACCCAAAATCATCATCAACAATTCTCGATACATCAATCACAGCCCGAGAACTATGGAGACTTTTTTTCAATCACACGCTTATCTCGTAGAGCACACCAACTCGCCCATACGAAGAGGTTTGATGGACACCATCGACTGGAGCTATCGCCTCATTGGCATTCGTGGATCTCGTGGCGTAGGTCGCACGCAATTCTTGTTGTCCTACGCCAAGGAAAATTTCGATCCGCGTTTGAGACAATGTCTCTATGCCAACATGAATTCCTTCTATTTCCAAGGAAGAAAGTTGGTAGATTTTGCTGCCGATTTCATCAAACTCGGTGGACAAGTGCTATTGATTGACCAAGCCTTCAAGCTACCTAATTGGCGCGAGCAGATCATCGAATGCTACAACCGTTTTCCTTATCTGCGCATCGTCTATTCCACAACTTCTGTGCGCGGTGGCGAAAACGACCACACCGAGCTCAACACCCTTGCACAACAATATTGGTTGCATGGTTTCTCCTTCCGTGAATACATCAATTTGCGCACAGGAGAGAATTTCCGTGCCTACACTCTCAAGGAGCTCCTCGAAGACCACAAGTCTATCCTCAAGAGCATCCTCCCCAAAGTAAGACCCTGGGAGTATTTCCAACAATATCTCCATCACGGACACTATCCCTTCTTCTTGGAGAGCAGCAACTTCACAGAGCAACTTCTGCGCGCCATGAACACGATGATCGAAATCGACATCTTGTTCATCAAGCAAATCGAGCTCAAATATCTCGAGCGCATTAAGAAACTGCTCTACCTCCTCGCTGTGAACGACACCACCGCTCCCAACGTCAGCCGCCTTGCCGAAGAAATCGGCACATCGCGCGCCACGGTGATGAACTATCTCAAGTATCTTGAAGAAGCACGTCTGGTCAATCTTGTCTATAAAGAAGGAGAAGACTTCCCCAAGAAGCCTGCATCGGTCCTCCTCCACAATCCCAATTTGCTCTATTCCATCTACTCCCCACAGATTTCCGAGCAAACCATTATGGAGAGTTTCTTTGTCAATTCCCTCTGGCGTCACCACACCGTCAACAAAGGGAAGCGCGACAGCCTCTATCGTATCAATCAAAACACCAACATCCAGGTGTGCGATCGCAGCAAGCGCGTAAAAAGCGACCCCAACATCTACTTGGCACGCTACAACACCGAAGTTGGACGCGGCGACAACGAAATTCCACTCTGGCTTTTCGGATTCCTCTACTAATCGAGATTATTAGCTCTATTGAGCCATTCCAATACCCTGCATCAACATTGCTCTCGCTGTGCTGATGCAGGGTTTTCCTTTTCATTAAGCACCCTCCCAAAAGACACGCAAGAAAGAACAATAAAGCACCTAAATACACGTAAGAAAGAACCAAGAGAAATAGCCCAAGACGCAAAAAAAGAACAGAGAGAACCTAGCAAGAAGAGGAGAAAACAGACAAACAACACATCACTTTGAAGAAAACAAGCACGCGTTTTAGGAAAAACAACCCGTTGTTTTATGGAAAAGCCCCATCAATAGAAGGGAAGTAAGAAAAACCCAACACAGAACTTGCATAAATATAAGCATAAAGCCGATTTTCAAGCACAAAAGGCAAGGAGTTGTGCAGAAAAAGAGAGAACAGATATGCAAAAATAGAGGAAAAGCAAAGAGGATATTGCAAAGCAAAAAAGACATTTACCCCCTATTTGACTAAAAAAAGTCTATTGTAATAGCCAAATTGACGTGTTTAACTCACTAAAATACCAAAAAGTCAAAACAAAGTGGTAACTTTGACGCCATAAAAATTTCATATTAATTCCATCGGTACGTTGGAAGTCACCTTTTTCTATCGTCAATCGCTCGTTGTGTCAGTAGAAAGCATCGCTGCATAATGCCAACAGCAAGGCGCACCCCGATTTTGCCCCCCCGCAAAGCAGCGTCGCACCGCTTGACCTGGAGAGAGGAAAGGACTTCTGCGCACCACATTGTTATTTACCCACATTTTCTATGAAGAAAAGGCTCTCATTGCTGTTCTTTGGCATGATGCTCTGTCTCGGAGCTGTGTTAGCACAGACTCCAGTGTCAGGTGTTGTAACGGCGGCTTCCGACAATCAACCCCTCTTCGGCGCACACGTGTCGGCAGATGGCGGACGTACCTTCACTGCCACAGACGAAGCAGGTAAGTTTTCCCTGACCATCAAGGGCAAGAACCACAACATTACCGTGAGTTATCTCGGCATGCAGTCGCAAACCCTGAAAGGCGACACCGACATGAAAATCGCACTGAAAGATGCGCAGTCGCTGGGCGAAGTGGTGGTGACAGGTTTGACGAAAACCGACCGCCGCATGTTCACCGGTGCTGCCGACAAAGTGGATGCAGCAACTGCACGATTGAGCGGTGTGGCAGACGTGAGTCGCTCGCTCGAAGGACGCGCAGCCGGTGTGTCGGTTCAAAACGTGAGTGGCACATTTGGTGCGGCTCCTAAAATCCGTGTGCGCGGTGCCACGTCCATCTTCGGTGCTTCCAAACCACTTTGGGTAGTGGATGGTGTAATCATGGAAGATGTGGCGAATGTGGATGCTGACAACTTGGCTTCGGGTAATGCCGAAACGCTGATCAGTTCTGCCATTGCAGGATTGAACGCAGACGACATTGAGAGTTTCCAAATCTTGAAAGACGGTAGCGCAACCTCCATCTATGGTGCGCGCGCCATGTCGGGTGTGATTGTGGTGACCACCAAGAAGGGTAAGCAAGGACAGTCGCACGTGAACTACACGGGCGAATTTACCACGCGCTTGATTCCCTCTTACAGCAATTTCGACATCCTCAATTCTCAACACCAAATGAGCATCTATCGTGAGTTGCACGACCGCGGTTGGCTCAATTTCTCCGAAGTGCTCAATGGTAGCGACTACGGAGTGTATGGTCACATGTATGAATTGATCAACACGTTCAACCCTCGCACAGGTCAGTTTGCACTCGCCAACACAGAGGAGGCGCGCAACACCTATTTGCGCCAAGCAGAATTTCGCAACACCAACTGGTTTAAGCACTTGTTCTCTAATGCTATCATGCAAAATCACTCTGTGAGTTTGAGTGGCGGTACGGAGAAGTCGAACTACTATGCTTCGATGAGTGCGATGTTGGATCCAGGTTGGTATAAGCAAAGTGAGGTGAACCGCTACACCGCGAACTTCAACGTGACGCAACATTTGCTCGAGAACTTGTCGTTCAATGTGATTGGTGGTGCTTCTTACCGCAAACAACGCGCTCCTGGTACGCTGGGACAAGACGTGGACGTGGTGGATGGCGAGGTGAAACGCGACTTCGACATCAACCCCTATTCTTATGCTTTGAACACTTCGCGTGTGCTCGATCCGCACACTTACTATGTGGCGAACTATGCACCATTCAACATTTTCAATGAATTGGACAACAACTTTATCAACTTGAATGTGCTCGACGCGAAGTTCCAATTTGAATTGAAATATAAGCCCATCGCAGGTTTGGAATTGGCAGCTCTCGGTGCTTTTAAGTATGCTGCAACGTCGCAAGAACACAACGTGACGGAGAATTCTAACCAAGCGATGACCTATCGCGCGATGTCTAATGCGATCATTCGCAACAGCAACCGCTATCTCTATCGCGATCCTGAACATCCCTATGATTTGCCCATGTCGGTGTTGCCCATCGGTGGTATTTATCACAAGAATGAAAACCGCATGAGCAACTATGATGTGCGCGCTACGGCGACTTATACACACACTTTTGCACAAAAACACACCATCAACCTCTTTGGTGGTGCGGAAATGACCGACCTCTTGCGCACACGCACTGGTTTTGAGGGTTGGGGTATGCAATACAACTCCGGTGAAGTGCCTTTCTACATTTATCAATATCTGAAGAAAGGTATCGAGGACAGCAAAAATTACTATTCGCTGACCAACACCAACTGGCGCTCTGTGGCGTTCTACACCAACATGAGCTACTCTTATCGCGGTCGCTATGTGTTTAATGGCACTTACCGCTATGAGGGTTCTAACCAAATGGGACGCAACAGCAATGCGCGCTGGATGTCTACTTGGAACCTCTCGGGTGCGTGGAATTTGCACGAAGAAGATTTCTTCTATCGTCTGCGTCCACTCTCTCGTTTCACCCTCCGCGGTTCTTATAGTTTGACAGGTACTCCTCCCGATCCTTCTTACAGCAGTTCGACCACGGTGTTCCGCGCAGGCAATCCTTTCCGCATCTATGGTGAGGACAGAGAGCCCGTGATTGGCATTTCACAAGTGGGCAACGCCACTTTGACCTATGAGAAGAAGAACGAGTTTAACTTTGGTTTTGACGCTGGACTGTGGAAAAACCGCATCGGTGTGACGTTTGATGTGTACACGCGCAACAACTTCGACGAGATGGGCATCATGGTGACGCAAGGTCTTGGCGGCGAAGTGGAACGCGCAGCCAACGTGGCTGAGATGCGCTCTAATGGTATGGAATTGAGTATTTCATCGACGAACATCAAGACGAAGGACTTTTCTTGGAACACAAGTTTTGTCTATTCTTATTCCAACACAGAGATTACGAAACTTTTCAACAGCGGTAATGTGATTGCGCTGGTGAGCGGCACTGGTTTCCCCAAACGCGGCTACCCTGCACGCGCACTCTTCAGCATTCCTTTTGTGGGCATCAACGATGAGGGTGTCCCCATGGTGATCAACGAAAAGGGCAAAGTAACGACCGACGACATCAATTTCCAAGAACGCGTGAACACAGACTTCTTGAAGTATGAAGGACCCACAGACCCAAGATTCACAGGGTCGTTGGGCAATATTTTCTCTTACAAGAATTTCCACCTGAATGTGTTCCTCACTTATTCGTTTGGCAATGTGGTGCGCTTGGATCCTAAATTCCGCGCTCGCTACAACGATTTGGCGTCGATGACGCACACTTATCTCAACCGCTGGGTGAAGGCAGGCGATGAGAAGACAACGAACGTGCCGGGCTTCTTGAGCTACCGCCAATATGCTACGCACACCAACTTGCGCTATGCTTACAATGCCTACAATTACAGCACAGCGCGCATCGCAAAGGGTGATTTCGTGCGCCTCAAAGAGGTGTCGCTAACTTATGACCTCCCTGCTCAATTATTGAAGGGGAAGGCTGTGCGCAATGTTTCGTTGAAATTGCAAGCAACGAACCTCTTCTTGCTCTATGCAGACAAGAAACTCAATGGACAAGATCCTGAATTCCTCAATGCCGGTGGGGTGTCTTCACCACTTCCTAAGCAATTCACCCTCACGCTCAAAGTAGGTCTTTAATTTCTACTGCGTAGACAATAAACGATACTTCCATGAAGAAGATTAAACTCAGCATATTTCTCCTTGCAGCGGTTGGCTTGATGACAAGCTGCAATGACTTTCTCAATAAATATCCGGACAACCGCATGGAGTTGCACACGCCTTCTGACGTGAGCAAACTCGTGGCTTCGGCTTATCCCGATGCTTATCCGGCTTATTTGCTTGAGATGTATTCGGACAACACGGACGAACAGGTGCACAACACTTGGTCGTCGATGGATAGATTTCAAGAACAAGCCTACGGATGGGAGGACATCACTGAAACAGGGGTGCCCGATGTGCCTCAAAAACTCTGGAATGCAAGCTACACGGCAGTGGCAACGGCAAATGCTGCGCTGGAATTTATAGCGGCGCAACCCAACAAAGAGGCTTACGAAACGCAAAAGGGCGAGGCTAAATTGTGCCGCGCTTATGCGATGTTCCAACTGGCGAATGTGTTTTGCCGTGCCTATGATCCGAACACGGCAGACAAGGAACTGGGACTTCCCTACCCTTATGCGGTGGAGAATGATCCTCGTGCCACTTATCAACGCGGTTCGCTGGCACAACTCTACAAAAACATTGAAAAGGATTTGACGGAAGGGTTAGAATTGATTGACAATGCTCACTTTGCGCAACCTAAATTTCACTTCACTCCGGCTGCTGCTCACGCTTTTGCTGCGCGTTTCTATCTCTATGCGCGTCAATATGACAAGGCGGTGGCACACGCTGATGCGGTGCTGGGAAGCGATGCAACAACGATGCTGCGCGATTGGGAACAATGGCGCAAACTGGGTGCGAACGATCAGGTGCAACCTAACGATTACATCAAGAGTGACAAAAACACGAACTTGCTGCTTCTCACGGGCATGAGTATGTGGGGCTATCTTTCGCGTCCGATTGGTTTGGGCAACAAATATGCACACGGCAAACTCTTGTCTTCTACTGAAACGCTGGAATCGAAAGGTCCTTGGGGTGAAGGTGGCACTGCGCTGAACTATATGGTGACGAGCGGTAGCAATGTGTCGAAGGTGGGTTTAGGAAAGATTCCTTTGAAGCTCGACCAATATGACACGCAAGCGAAGACGGGTGTGCCTTATGCGGAGTTCTCGGTTTTCAATGCTGATGAAACGTTGTTGGTGCGCGCTGAAGCAAAGGCACTCTTGGGACGCTACGACGAAGCTGTGGCAGACATCAACACCTTGCTCAAGGTGTTTGTGCGCAGTGAGGCGAAAGCTACGGAAGCAACACGCACACTGACGCTCAATGGCATCAAGGAGTTCTACAACAAACTGCGCTACTACACGCCTCAACTTCCCACAGTGAAGAAACAATTTCACACGGATTTCACCATCGAAGCGACTACGCAAGAACCGCTCTTACAGTGCATCTTGCATCTTCGCCGATTGGTGACGATGCACGAGGGACTTCGTATGCAGGACGTGAAACGCTATGGCATGACCATCTATCGTCGTCGCGTGAGCGTGGAAAATCGTATTATTGAGGTCACGGACAGTATGAAAGCGAACGACCCACGTCAGGCGATTCAGTTGCCACAAGATGTCATCACCGCTGGATTGCAGGCTAATCCACGCTGATTTGTTTTCTTTTCTCAAAGAATGATTTAATGCTCGTTTCAACGAGGAATTTAGGTCTTCTCATTTCAATGATTCATTCTTATGAAATTATCCTATATATATAGTAGTCTTTTGGCGGTGGCTCTCATGGGCGGTGCTTACTCGCTGGCAGCTTGTTCCGATGATAGTCCGAAAGGGTCGTCTATCTTCAACACTTCGATGGTGAAGCGCAATAGTTTTGAGAAGTGGTTGTTGCAAAACTACACTAACCCTTACAACATTCGGTATTCCTACAGACTTCGCGACATTGACACGGAAACGAGCTACAACTTGAGTCCAGCAGATAGTGCGAAGGCTACGAAACTCGCCATCATTTTCAAATATCTCTGGCTAGATGCTTATGCGGAAGTGGCTGGTGCTGACTTTGTCAAAGCCAATGCACCACGCACCATCGTGGCGATCGGTTCGCCTGCTATCAACACGCAAGGACTGCAAACCGCAGCTACGGCAGAAGGTGGTTACACGGTGCGTATGTATCGCGTGAACGAATTGGACCAAACGACTTTGGAAAGCCAAGACCTCCTCACGGAATACTATTTCCACACGATTCACCACGAGTTTACCCACATTCTCAACCAAAAGAAGCCTTACCCTGTGGCATACGACCAAATCAGCAAGGCGGACTATTTGGGTTCGGAGTGGATTCGCAAGAAAGATCCTGAGGCTTTGCGCGCGGGATTCATCAGTCCGTATTCTATGGAAAATGCAGGCGAAGACATTGCAGAATTGCAGTCTTACTACATCACCACGACTCCTCAAAAGTGGGAGGAGAAACTCACCAAAGCTGGCAAACCAGGTCGTGCCATCATTGAGCATAAACTGGAAATCCTGCGCAATTATCTCAAAACATCTTGGAACATTGACCTCGATCAGCTTCGTGATGCGGTGCTGCGTCGCTCTCACCAAGTGACTACTCTCGACTTAAACCATCTCAACTAATTGCCACATGCGAAAATATCTCTCCTCTCTGCTTTTGCTGTGTGCTACGCTCACGTGGCAATCGTGCTTACACGAAGACACGAATGTCTTCTCAACATCTGCCATTGATCGCATTGAAAATGCGGTTCAAGAAACTCAAAAAACACTGGAATCTGCGCCTAACGGGTGGTTGCTGCGCTACTATGCTGGTGAAAACTACACGGGACCCGCTTATAGCATCTTGATGAAGTTTGCCAATGGTCACGCTACGGTGGCTAGCGACTACGACCCTGACAAGGTGACGACTGCGGCTTATTCCATAGCGAAAGACCAAGGTGTGGTGCTCTCGTTTGATAGTTACAACGAAAGCATTCACCAATTCTCTCGCGTGTGGGAAGGTAGCGGTGCACGTGGCATCGAAGGCGACTACGAGTTTCTGGTACTTTCTACGTCTGCTGACACGATTCGTTTGCGCGGAAAGAAGTGGAAAAACAATATGGAGTTGGTGCGCGTTCCCGAAAAGACGGAATGGAAGTCGTACCTCACCAGCATCTATAACCTCCAAGAACAACTCACCACACAATTCTTCGCGTTGCAGTTGGGCAAAGACACGTTGACTGAAGCTACGCTAAATCCGCAACTGCGCCGTCTGTCGTTCACGCTCAACAATCAAACCTATGACGCGCCTTTCACCTTTGCTCCTAATGGTATCAACCTCTTACAACCCATCACCCTCGGTGGAAAGTCCTATGCTTCTTTCAACTGGGAGAAGAGCAAGAAGACTTTTGTGAACGAGGAACTGAGTCTTGGACTGATCATTCCAAAAAGTTACCGCAAACGTGAGGAATGGATTGGTGACTGGCGTCTCAACTGCACGGCTTTCAGTTTGAGCCAAGCGGTGAACACACGTCGCTTCCCTGTGGTTCTCCACATTCTGAAATTCAGCGAACGTCAGAAAGATTTGTTTGAAGCCACACTCACCTTTAATGGACAGATTTATGGTCCGCTCAATATGGTATATGATCCTGCTTTGGGTACAATCAAACTGCCTGGTGGACAAATTCTCGCAGACAGATCGGGGAAATATCCTGGTGGTATCCTCCTCACTCCTGGTATCGTGAAGACAGGAACGCTCGTGCAAGAACCTGAAATCGGGGTAACCTTCAAATGGAATCCTGAGCAAAACAAGGCTGATGCACAATATGACGAAACCACACTCGGCAAACTTGATTCGTTTATGGGTATTGGTATCAACTATCAACACGAACCTATGCTCGACGCTCAGAACAAACCTGTCGTTCCGATTCTTATTGCCAACATCCGCGACGTTTCGCCCATCAAACACTAAGAAGGTGTCGACGTGGCATTCATCACCATTCAATTCTATTTCGATATGAAACATATAACGCTTTTCTTCTCTTTCGTCGCACTGTTGGGATGTGCTGTGAGTTGTGGTTCTGACGAGAATCTCGAAGTTCCTGCTCCTGCTGTGGAAGTGCTCAAAGCGGAGACTTTCTTCCCTGTGTTGGGTGGAGAAAAACAAGTTGTTGTGGCGCAAACGCCTGCACAAGCCTATGCGCTCAACGACTGGCTCAAAGTTACCCAAAGCGATAAGACGATAAAACTCAGTACTTCGTTCAACAACACGCCTCAATCGCGCAACACGCTCTTGGTACTTAAAAACGACAAGGGCGACTCTACCAACATCAACGTGATGCAGGAGGGTGTGAACTTCGGTCTTCCCCAAGAAAAGGCTTACTATGGCGGCGACGAGAGTTACAAAACGACGATTCCCGTGACAGCGAATGTAGAGGTAAAATATTCTTCTACTGCCGACTGGCTCACAGTAGTGCACGAGGGCGATCAACTCAAAGTGCAAGCGGAGGTGAACAAAACTCGACGCGCGCGTGTGGCTTACGTGAAGGCGGAAGCACTGGGACTGCAAGACTCCATCGTCTTTGTGCAGGCTTCTATCAATGATGTGGCTGGAAAATATACACAACACGCTTTACGTTTGAAAGACAGTGTGATGGTAGAAACCACCAACGAGGTGGAAATTGTGCCTATCACTTCAGCAAAAGCGCACTTTATCATCGACAAAATCTATAAGTGGGAGATTGATTTCACGTCTGGTAAGGGCTTCGTTTTGTCGAATGGTAAAATCTTACGCGAGGAGAAAGATCCCCAAAAGGGTACTCCTATCTACATAGAAACTGCGCTTGCTGTAGACAATTTCAACTACAAATCGCAAACTTACATTATGGGTACGCGCGACTTGCTCGACTTGCGCGTGGGTGCAAACGGTGAGTTGTACTTCCAACAACACGAAAAACTGGATGACACCCGCAACTGGGCTTCTTATCTCCTTGCGCGCTTCAGCACTAAAACTCCCGACCGTGGTTCTTTCCAAGGCATCTTGACGGAGTTCATCCAACCTCGATTGGTGCGCAAGTAAAAGTCACACAGACTGCATATTTGGAGGTGTTGCAAAACTCGTTTTTGCAGCACCTCTTTTTGTTTTTACCTCCAATCGATCATTAGATGGATAGTACAGAATCTAAAGACCAATTGCGGTTTAAGGGAATCCCTTGTGAAAGGAAAAATATGTTGGGTTGGCATTTGCCGTGAAAGTAGATAGCGCCAAATCGGTCATTAGATCGTTATCATACAGAATCTGATGAGCGATTGGGGAGGATTAGGGGAACTCGCCTTTTGCCGAGCGTGCAGACTTGGAGGTAGCCCCCTATCAGTATATGGGAGGAAAAGTGCCCAAAGAGAGAAAAAATCGCAGAAAACTGCATTTTTTTCTTTACATACAACCCTTTCTGCAACATACAGATGGCAATAGAAAGGCATTTACGTATTATCAACCTCCGAGGACAATCACGCGCCTTCGGCTAAGGCGATTTTCTCGTACGCGCGTGACGCCCGCGCGCATTCCCTGGCAATTCCGACTTTTTGCTTTCACAACCTTCACCATATCCTTCGTTTTTTGGGAAAAATGTAGGGCAAAAGGGCGTCTTTCGCAAGGGACGAAATAAGGCAAAATCTGCGTGACAATTCGTCTTTTGTTAAAATTTGTCCGAAAGTCCCGCATTATCCACTGACAGACAAGATGTTGCAAGAAAAACGGTGAAGGTTGTGAAAGCAAAAAGCGCAAAATCTCTGTAGGGCGCGTGCGCGCGCACGCGTGAGGAGGAGTCTTAAAACTCTTTTTAACAATGGAGATTTTCTCACCTTGGAAGGATGGGAAGGAGTTGGATGACGATGCTACAATCTCTACGACACGTCTTAAAAAATCTCCCACGTATTTTGGCAAATCTCCAACGTTCTTGAAAAAAACTCCCACGTTTTTGGAAAAATCTCCAACGTTTTTCGGAAAATCTCCAACGTTTTTGAGGAGGAAAGTACCCTCTGTTTTTTACATTCCACCAGAGCTTGAGCAAGGGGGACGAATGTTCCCACATAAATTCTAGGGACAATCCTATTCCTATTGCCTGAGAAATGCGTAACTTTGTAGCAAATATACTTGACAATGAATAACAAGACATTCAATAGAACTCTCGTCACTGCTGCCCTTCCCTATGCCAACGGTGGTGTACACATCGGTCACTTGGCTGGTGTTTACGTTCCTTCTGACATCTATGTGCGCTATCTCCGTTTGCGCAAGCAAGAAGTGCTCTTCGTCTGTGGCTCTGACGAACACGGGGTGCCCGTGACTATCCGTGCACGCAAAGAAGGTTGCACCGTGCAAGAAGTGGTAGACCGCTATCACCAACTCATCAAACAGTCGTTTGAAGACTTCGGCATCTCCTTCGACATCTACTCGCGCACCACGAGCGACACCCACAAGAAAGTGGCTTCCGACTTTTTCCGCACCCTCTACGACAAAGGGGAGTTTCTGGAACGCGAATCGGAACAATACTACGACGAAGAAGCCAAAACCTTCCTCGCCGACCGCTACATCACGGGCGAGTGCCCCCACTGCCACAATCCAAACGCCTATGGCGACCAATGCGAAAAGTGTGGTAAAGACCTCTCTCCCACCGAACTCATCAACCCCGAGTCTAAGGTTTCTGGTTCTAAACCCGTTTTGCGCAAGACCAAGCACTGGTATCTCCCTCTCGACAAGCACCAAGAGTGGCTCGGACCTTGGATTGCTAGTCACCCCGAATGGCGTCCCAACGTGAGCGGACAATGCAAGAGTTGGCTCGACATGGGTTTGCAGCCTCGTGCCGTGAGTCGCGACCTCGATTGGGGTATTCCCGTTCCTGTGGAAGGCGCAGAAGGAAAAGTGCTCTATGTGTGGTTTGATGCTCCCATCGGCTACATCTCCAACACCAAAGAACTCCTCCCCGACACTTGGGAAAAATGGTGGAAATCAGAAGACACTCGCCTCCTCCACTTCATCGGCAAGGACAACATCGTGTTCCACTGCATCGTCTTTCCAGCTATGCTCAAGGCGGAAGGCTCCTACATCCTTCCCGACAACGTGCCTTCCAACGAATTTCTCAATTTGGAAGACGACAAAATCTCCACTTCGCGCAACTGGGCAGTGTGGTTGCACGAATATCTCCAAGATTTCCCTGGCAAACAAGACGTGTTGCGCTATGTGCTCACGGCAAATGCACCTGAAACGAAGGACAACAATTTCACGTGGGCAGATTTCCAAGCGCGCAACAACAACGAACTCGTGGCTGTCTATGGCAACTTCGTGAATCGTGCGCTCCAACTCACGCAGAAGTACTACGAAGGTGAAGTGCCAGCTTGTGGAGAACTCACAGAGAGCGACCGAGCCACCATCGAAGAATTCCGAGGTGTGAAGGCTGAAGTGGAGCGTTTGCTCGACACTTTCCGCTTCCGCGATGCCCAAAAGGAGGCGATGAACTTGGCGCGCATTGGCAACAAATATCTTGCTGATGCCGAACCTTGGAAGGTCATCAAAACTGACCCCGAACGCGTGAAGACGATTCTCTACGTGTCTCTCCAACTCGTGGCAAATCTCGCCATTGCTTTCGAACCTTTCCTCCCCAATAGTTCAGCTAAACTCCGTGAGATGCTCGCAAATCCCGAACTCACTTGGGAACAACTCGGACAAACCGATTTGCTCGCTGCGGGCACTGTGCTCCCCAAGCCTGAATTGCTCTTTGAGAAAATCGAGGACGAAACCATCCAAGCGCAACTCGACAAACTGGCTGCCATCAAAAAGCAGAATGAACAAGAGAACCATCGCGCCAACGACATCAAACCCACGATTGCTTTTGAGGACTTTGAAAAGTTGGACATCCGCGTGGGCACGGTGACGGCTTGCGAACATGTGCCCAAGATGAAGAAGCTCCTCCGTTTCGACATCGCAGACGGACTCGAAAATCGCGTCATCGTTTCTGGTATCGCACAACACTACGAACCCGAGGAATTAGTGGGAAAACAGGTTTGCTTCATTGCAAACTTAGCACCTCGCACCTTCAAAAATGGTCTCACCAGTGAAGGAATGATTCTCTCTGCCCTCAACGCTGATGGCACTCTGGCGGTGATTTGTCCGGAGAAAAACGTACTCCCAGGTTCAGAAGTAGGTTAATTTACACCGCTTCAACAACACCCACAAAGCACTATTATACAAAGACTTAACCTACACATATAGTTTTTCTCTATATCTAGATAAATCTCATCTGTTTGTTGGCTAAATTATAGTCCGTACTTTTGCATTGTCAAAAAGCGAGATTCCCACTCATCAGGGATTCGCTTATCGACGATGGCCATTAGCCAACACAGACATAACGAACTATTTCTAAGGCATAAGCTCAGTTGTCCGAGATCAACACTCGACCACTGAGACTGCCTTTAAGAAACTCCGATTAAAACGAACAAAAACAAATACAATATGCAACCAATCATCAACGCACAAGCACCCGAATTCAAGGTAGAAGCCTACCACAATGGTGAGTTCAAGACCATCAGCAGCGCAGATCTCGCTGGCAAGTGGAACATTTTCTTCTTCTATCCCGCAGACTTCACTTTCGTTTGCCCCACAGAACTCGTTGACCTCGCTGAACAATACAGCAAGCTCCAAGAAATGGGCGTAGAAGTGTACTCAGTAAGCACTGACACTCACTTCACTCACAAGGCTTGGCACGACGCTTCTGACAGCATCAAGAAGATCAAGTATCCCATGCTTGCTGACCACACTGGCGTAATCTCTCGTGGCTTTGGTGTCCTCAACGAAGAAGATGGTTTGGCATACCGCGGTACGTTCTTGGTTTGCCCCGAAGGCTTCATCAAGATTGCTGAAATCCAAGACAACAGCATCGGTCGTAACGCAGAAGAACTCGTTCGCAAGGTAGAAGCTGCGCTCTACGTGGCTAGCCACGACGGTGAAGTTTGCCCTGCGAAGTGGAAGAAAGATGCTGAGACTCTCAAACCCAGCATCGACCTTGTAGGCAAGATCTAATATATAGAGATTCATACGTTAATAGGTTTTCATTGATGGGTGTGGCATTGTTCAGGGCTTGAACTTTTTGGATGCCACACCCTTTTTCTATTTTCACTTACACATTTATCTTATCCACCCAATATTATGATCGAACAAAATCTTATCCAGCAAGTAAAAGGTATTTACACTGCTTTGGAATCTCAATATGTTTTGCGTCTTGAAGCTGATCCTGCTCACGAGAGCTTTGCTGAATTCAAAGAATTTTTCAATGACTTTGCTTCTACCTCCGACCACATTGCCGTCGAAGTCGTAGAAACTCCCGGAACTCTCCGTATGGTGTTGGTGAAAGACGGCAAAGACACGGGCGTCATCTTCCGTTGCATCCCTGGTGGACACGAGTTCACCTCTCTACTCCTCGCAGTGTACAACGCTGACGGCAAAGGAAAGGCCCTCCCCGACGAAGCCATTTCCCGCCGCATCAAAGCTCTCAAAGGTCCCATCCACCTCACGACCTATGTTTCACTCTCTTGCACCAACTGCCCAGACGTAGTGCAAGCCCTCAATGTCATGGCTTTGCTCCACGGCAACTTCACCCACGAAATTGTGGATGGCGCACTCTTCCAGGCTGAAGCTGACGCCCTCCACTTGCAAGGCGTGCCTGCTGTGATGCACGAAGGCAAATTGGTGCATGGCGGTCGTGGCGAAATGGCAGGTCTCTTGGACGAACTCGAAGAAAAGTTTGGCACAGAGACTGCTAATCTCGAAGCTATCCGTCGCAACTACGATGTAGTGGTGATCGGTGGTGGTCCTGCCGGTAGTGCTGCAGCCATCTATTCTGCGCGCAAGGGCTTGAATGTGGCGATTGTTGCTGAACGCATCGGCGGACAAGTGAAAGACACTGTAGGCATCGAAAACTTGATTTCTGTGCCACAAACTACAGGTGCAGAACTTGCATCCAATCTCGGCAAGCATATCGGTGCTTATCCCATCGATGTCTTTGAAAACCGCAAAATTGAAAGCGCAGCACTCCACGGATGTCCCAAAGAAATCAGCGTGAAAGGTGGAGAAACCTTTGTGGCTGGTGCTGTCATCATCGCCACTGGTGCAAGTTGGCGCAAACTCGGTGTGGAAGGTGAAGCCGACTATCTCGGTCGCGGTGTGCACTTCTGCCCTCACTGCGATGGTCCTTTCTACAAAGGCAAGCGCGTTGCCGTCATTGGTGGTGGCAACTCTGGTATCGAAGCAGCCCTCGACTTGGCAGGCATCTGCAGCCACGTTACTGTGTTGGAATTTGCTGACAAACTCCTTGCTGACAATGTGCTTCAAGAAAAGGCTCGCGCCACTGAGAACATTGAGATTTTCACGATGTCGCAAACCACTGCTGTGCTTGGCGATGGTCAGAAAGTCACTGGTCTCCGCGTGAAGGACCGCAACACGGAACAAGAACGCGAGATTTCTCTCGATGGTATCTTCGTGCAAATTGGTCTTGCTCCCAACACACAAGCCTTTGCCGAACAACTAGAACTTTCTCCCCGTCGTGAAATCCAAGTGGATCGCACCTGCCGTACTTCAGTTTCTGGTGTATATGCTGCTGGCGACTGCACCGATGTTCCCTACAAACAAATCGTTGTGGCGATTGGCGAAGGTGCAAAGGCTTCTCTCTCCGCATTTGATGACCGCGTGCGTGGCGTGATTGGCTAAGCCGACTCCCACAAACTCAAAGATGTGATAAGTATCACCCCCAACAAAAATAAACGCCATCTGGACTCTTCTGAATCCAGATGGCGTTTTTTGTTTGTTTATTGCCACTCGCTATGGGCGAACAGCAGAAAAATGCTTAGGGAACGAGCACTTTCACGGTAGTACCGTTGGAGTAGCGCACCACATTCACGCCCTTAGTAGGAGCTGAAAGGCGGCGACCTTGAAGGTCAAAGCGTGCCACTTCCTTCACATCGTTAGAGAGCGTTACAGTCTTCACACCAGTCACGATGGCTGTTTCAGGCTTAATTTTACCTTCAAAGGCAGCTTTATAAGCCTCTAGAGCCTCAGCAGGAACGACAATTTTAGTGAGCTTAGGACATTTATTGAACAACGCAGCAGGGATATTCGCAGGAACAGTGGTGCCAGTGAACACCACAGTGGTGAGTTTTGCACAGTTGTCAAACACCTTGTCCTCGAGACCACTCAAAGCAGATGGGAGCGTCACCTCTGTAAGGTTGGTGCTTGCAAACGCATATTGGCGAATGGTCTTCACCGTGTTGGGAATCACCACTTCGGTGAGTCCTGAATACTGGAAAGCATTACCAGAAATAACAGTTGTATTCTCAGGAAGAATCACTTTCTTGAGGGGCTCGCAGCGATAGAAGAGCCTCACACCGATTTCGTTGTCAGCACTGGGACCATAGTAACGTGAGTAGAAACCAACTTTTTCATTGAAATAGTTCTTACCAGACTCTTGTTTGATGAGTGCCTTTGAGAGATCGAGGGTAGAAGTCACGCCTTCAGATTCAGCACCAGAGAAGTCGCGGCCACACATCTCACGCACGAGCTTGAGGTCTTCGCCATTGATAGGACCTGCCACGGTGAGTGCTTTTGTGTTATAGCGATTCGCTTCAGGAATGAGCGAAGCGAGTTCGCCAGTCTTGGTGGTGGTCACTGACTTCTGAGCGAAGGTAGCAGCAGACACCAAAGCAACGGCTGCCAAAGCACAGCCACGAAAAAGAGTAGAGATTTGCATGTAGTTGATAGTTTAGTGATAAATAAAAGTTGATATATAGGAAATTCTCAAGTGGTTGTTGCGCTCATTAGCATCTATGAGGGAACAACCAGCGATGAAAACTCTAACGAGTTTCAAAAGGAAGGACGAGTTTGTGCCCTTTTCCACGGAGCACCACATAGCGTTGGCGCACTTCTTCAACAATGAGCGTGTGCTGACCTTCGGTGAGTCCGCTATTGCGAAACTCATCGGGATAGCGCATAGTGTAGTTGAGGGAAAGATGTTGTCCCACTTTGGGATTGACGATAGCAGGGGTCACTTGGAGCGAGCGCAGCGCACCATAAGGCTGCGCATTATTGTTGAGCCACACACCAACACCTTTGCGATGCACCACTGAAAGGGTGTTCATTTGGCGGAAGATACTGCGAGAAGTCGTGCCGTAGATGCCAGGACGATTCACCTCTCCCTCACAGCGCACCACGACTTTCAACAATGTGGGCTTTCCCTCGGGAGGAACGATTTTCACCTGTGCCTCACCTTCATAGCGAGCATCCACCTCTAATATATTAGTTTTGGCATTCCATTTCGTAGTAATCGCTCCTTCGGGGTCTAAGACTTCGAGGTCAGCATATTTTCCACCACCGTTCACACTGATAAATCGGCTTTCATCACGTGGAAATAGCCTTACTTCTTGATGGCTCACACTCACTTCGCGATCCTCCACGTGGAGGGCGATGCGACGTGTTTCATCGCCCGAATGAATGGTAGCGACTGTCTTTCCTGTGAGTTGACCTGTGATGCGGAGGGTGTCTTCATTGATGGCGACTTTTGCCAAAGTGCCGTCTGCCACATAGGCTGCATATTTACCCGTACCACCACTGAGCAACACGATGCGCGTGGCTTCGGGAGAAATGGTCAAGGTGTCGGAATCCGTTGCTCCTACACGAATGGGAGTTTGTGGCACTTCCTTGTCGTCACATGCCATAACAGACAACAGACAACAGAACACTACCCCACACAACATGGGGAAGCGAAAGAAGAGATGACGAAGAGAAGAAGAGAGGTATTGCATTTGCAAAAGAAAAATCTGAATTGATGAAAATAGGAGGCAAGGAAGTTTAGTCCACTTGCACCACATATTCTAGCGTCCACTCACGTTCCGGAGATTCTACCACAACGATGCGCAGCACGTGTTCGCCTGCTGAGGGGAAAACGAGGAAATCTCCATCGGGTAGCACGGTTTGGTCGTCAACCTCATAAGTGATTTTTGCTGCATTTTCTGCCAAATCGCGCCAATAGAGGGGCAGACGACGTGGACAAGTGCCATTCTCGCGAATCGCGTAAAGCTGAGGAATGCGAGTGTCATCATTGACTCCACGGTCGAGTTGCTGGGTTTTCACCGCGAGTTGCACTGTTTTCTCAGAAAGTTCCTCTCCCACTCGAGTAGCAATGGTGATGACATAGTTGGTGTTGGGCAACAAATGCGTCAATAAGTATTGGTGTTCACTGGTGGTGGTCTTTACTTCACCATTTACACGCACTTCATATTGCGCCCCTGCCTGAGCCACGGGCAACCACGACAAGGCAATTTCTCGCTGCTGGGCTTTTGCTTTGAGATCGGTGGGAGGCAACAAGTTGTTATTAGCAGTAGGCTCGGCTATCATCACAAGACTGATGTCGTCCATTTGGATATAACCACCAGCAGTTTGGGCTTCACCGTCATACTCTAGGTAAAATCCCACACCCGCATGGTCTGCTTGGCGAGGTGCCTCAAACACGAGTTCTCTCTTCTGCCAAGTTTCAGAGATATTCGTAGCAAGATCGGCAGGCGCCTTACGCTCATCTTTCTTCAATTTTGTGCCACCACGCAACCAATCTATAGTGGTAACCACATTGTTTTTCATCTTTTGCCCCTTATACCAGTAGGTCAAACGATAGGTGGCTCCTCCTTTTACACGAAGATGGTAGGGATTGAAATCTGCATCTCGCGTATAAAAAGATCCACCATTCGGATAAAACGTCATAGCATACTCACCGCTATGCGCATCTTTCGTGCGTTTGGGGAAAAGTGAA